>Ga0209339_1001528_pt1 | contig 10055 bp, 3 predicted proteins | sample OlaalgELextract3_FD_187376 | JGI IMG/M metagenome (GOLD analysis project Ga0209339, IMG submission 187376) | Olavius algarvensis symbiont microbial communities from Tuscany, Italy - Type A ELBA extract 3 (SPAdes) (version 2) | ecosystem: Host-associated > Annelida > Digestive system >...
AAAAATATGGAGATCCTCCAAATACCCTAGTCTGTACACTTGGCAAAGAAATTACAAAAAAAAACATAAAAAAACGGAATGTCTACGCCGTGAGGGTTATATTTCACCCCTGTGCAGCGCTTACCCCCCTAAACCCTAGTTACCCCGTGGTGCATGTTGGGTCCTATGGGCGACGTAATCACTCATGCAATATTTTAGCTCAATCGGTTCAGGGGTTAGGGAACTACGGTAACCCGAAATTCCCTATTTCCTATACTTAGCGATCATGACCCTTACAACAGTTAGCACTACCGTGCTATACTGTGATAAACTAGAAGGGCACGCGGCGGAGCGCATGTACCTCCGACAAAAGTGTTTCGACGGCTCACTGGCTCAGTGAATAAAACCATTGCAAAACCACGCCTCTCTGCAGCGGCCAATACGTATACGTCGGATTTTCCCGACTTAAAATTCCGCGTAGCAGCGCACATACGATAGCGGAGAAAGCAATCCGGTTCCGGCAACCAGACTTTAATCCTGATCGGGCTCAAAAGTTAATCAGTTCGTCCATGTCTCGACAATTGTCGAGACGCAACATTTTATCCAAATCCATACACGCGTTTTAAGTAATCTTGCTAACAGACAGACAGACAAATGCATTTACCTCCTCCTACACGTCGACAGCTGTAACCTCAATTGGCCTAAAGTCTTGGTAAATTATTTCAGAAGTATGCCCTTATATTTAATAATCACTTAACTTACTGAAATAATGCCGATAAGTTCAACATCACCCTCGAAATTTATTGAGCACTTAAACTCTCTAAAGTTAAAGAATCCCTTTCCTAAATCCAACGAACACTTCTCACACGGTATTTCCATTATAATACTGCACGGATGATCTTATTATTGTGTCTTTTATTTCTGTTGCATTTGTGCAGTTCTGCATTATTGTATTTCTGTGTTTTATGTGCTTTTTATTGGCACTATCATTATTAAGCCGCTGGCGATAACCGGCTTAAAGCGACGGTGTCGTCCATTTGTTCAGCCGTTAGCTTGTTAGTTTGTCTGTTGCCAAAACGCGATTTTCTCAAAACTAAGCAGTTAAGCTCTATGATCTCTATTAACGAGTGACGACCAGCAGCAAGTCCTACATGAGCTTTTCAAAGAATCCATTATTGGACCCCTAAAATCGAAGATGGCGTAGATCCACCATCTTGAAAATCTACATGATGTCATTCGTCTGCCGTCCGATAGTCATCACGCACAGCCACATGATGGATTCTCCTTTCTGCCAGCCTTCATATCACATTCACATTTATTCTTTTTCTAATGGCAAATGAACTCCATATAAATTGATAACTAGGGGAGCCATCGATTGTAGAACTTTGTTCATTGAATAATGCATAAAGTTTCAGCATCTCTCGGTAACAATTTGTTGTATGTTCTTATCAAAATGTCTCGGACTTCTAGCAGTCAAATACTTATTTACTAGTTAAGTAAGTAAGTAAGTAAGTAAGTAAGTAAGTAAGTAAGTAAGTAATTAAATAAGTGGACTTATACCCGGCGCCTAAAAGTCAATGTCACTAAGCGCCGTAGTCTTTAGCTAAACAGATGCGTCTTAAGTAGCCGCCTAAATTGTTCAAGGCTGAGGTCCGGTTGTCGCAATTTGATAGGCAAACTGTTTCATGTTCTCGGTCCAGCCACAGAAACAACGATCGCCGAGAGACGAGTGAGTCCGCAGGACAAAACAAGTCGCATCTTCAGACGCACGATCGGAGTTGACGGCGACCGGTATCGGCAAGCAGCTGACAGTCATCCGCGAGATACGGCGGCAACAGACCGTGCAACGCTTCGAAAACCAACAAGGCGTGCTTGAAGATGACTCGTTCGCGGACCGGGAGCCAATGAAGCTGCCGCAGGATCGGAGTGATGTGGTGCTTGCGCTGGACGCCAGTGATAAGACGTGCGGAGGCATTCTGAACAGCTTGTAAGCGCCGAAACAAGCAGTCAGTGATGCCGTGTAACGTTGACTTGCAATAGTCTAATTATTCTAATAATTATTAGTCTAAGTATAGCAATCATCTAATTATCGTTTTTATTTACTCGCTGAAAGTACTGATTGTATTTATTCATAAACTAATTTGCTAATCATGCAATTCTCATGTATTTCTCGTTTAGTTTTACTGATAGTGACTAGCTGGTAAAGTGGTAAATTTCAATTACAGGCTGTACCTGAACTGTGCCCGATGTCAGGTTTCCAAGTTTGACGTAGAAGGAGTCAACACCCTCTACTTGAAGGTTGAAACTGACAATCTCCCACATCGGACACGATTCATCGAGTTTCACTCTGACACTGAATGGTCCATCACTGCCAGGGACTATCAACTGTGTGTCCGGACTGCCTAGCAAGGCGTCACCGGCAGAGCCTTGTATCATGCCCGTTTCATCGACATGGTCCACCGTTATACCAGGCATTGTTGGCCAGCTGGTGAAGTTCAGTACGCGAGGATCACTGCAACGCTCTGCAGGTTCTAACGACGCATACAAACGTACAATACAGTCTTGATTATTTCAAAGCAATACATCTTTATACACTAAAAAAACTCTAGTAAACCTACTTGACCCAAGAGGTCCAGGGTCATGCTTCTGCCAGGCCTCCCTATCTATCAGCTGATCACTGTATTGCAAATGTTCCACCCTAATTGCAAAGTTAATCGTTTCATACCTTTGCCAAGTGAACCACTTATAGCATCAACATCAGTTGTTCATTTTGAATATATCGTGTTCAGATTATACTAAATGACAAACAAACGGCACGGACGGACAAGCTGATGGACACTTTGAGAAAATTATGCTTGTGCCTGCCAGTTTGGCTAACAGAAGCATACATGCAATACACTGAGAAACTCGTAATAAAATAGAGAATACATGTGCGCCACCATCTCCGATCTACTGTTTAAAGCAAAACCGAAGTGCTTCGGGATTCCGAGCCGGATCCGAAAATGGATTCAGATATCCCAACTGATTACGATCGGTCACAACGCGAAAAAAATGCTGAATGCGTTCTCTTTTTCGATGGTTAAATCATCTCACCAAGTTTAGTGAAAATAGCCGATCAACGATCACTGTATGACGAATGTTCCAAATTGATTAGAAACGCTCCACAGCTTGCTAGTGAAAGTCAAAAAAATGATCGTGGATACACATCCGGAATGCGGTCACCACCAAAACTCAACCACTTTGATGTCTTTGTCACCTGCTCATGTCTATTAATTTAGTTGGAATTCAATCACTGGGCGCAGATTAAACATGCAACGAACTCGAACGCACTTTATGTAACAATAACGTAGAATATAGCGAGTAGTGTACGCCGTGCACTTGGAACACGTTGCTCTCAGTTGTCTAGACATCTATGACTTTGGATCATAATTAACAAACGTGTAATAATACCATACACTAAGTTCACTGTTCAACGAAACACAAAAGTGAAATGTGAATTAAAGACAAGTATCATGTTTCTAAACATAAATGTGTGAGTGTAGAGTTTACTCTAGTGTCAAACTAGGCAACTCCAAGCCTACATGTAGATATCAATGAATCGAATCACTCAACCTGTAGTTGTAGTAGCTGTAGTAGTTGACTCGAGTACAGCTGGTAGTGTCGTCGTCACTGGTGACGTCGTCGTTGCTATGACAACATTGACACCAGAAAGAGAACTAAATGTAGAATTAAATAAAACTGATGGGTGACTAAAAATCAATACAGGCAGTGATATGACGGAGAACCTCATTAATAACACTTTTGACGTCACTTTCTCACTGGCTGGATGTTGTCGACCGGATTCGGTTCAGAGTTTACGTCCAGGTGTTCAGATGTCTGCACAAGATGGCTCCAAGATGCCTATCTGCCTACTGCCAACCCGCCTCCGGCAATCGCTGGCCGTCGCCACCTCCGATCGGCTTACCGTGGTCGTCTCAATTTCCCACGTGTGAAACTTGCTTCGTACGGATGACGTTCATTTACATACGCCGGCCCTTCGAATTGGAACTCACTTCCTGCTTACCTTAGAGACAGTAGTCTTTCTCTTACATCTTTTAGGCGCCACCTCGGAGCCTTTCTCTTCTCTTTCTGTTGGGCTAGTACACGCAGCGCGTTTGGGGTTCTTTTACAAAAAGCGCGCTATATAAATTCACTGTTACTGTTCATTGCCGCAATAATGTCACAGCCATGCACATCAAACCGTATTAGCAGTTAACAATGGAGTGAGAATAACACCGGCTTACTACTTATCAAGATGTTTAAGAGAAAGGCCAAACGCTATATGACACTAAACCGTAGATTGCATGCATACAATATTCAAGAACTATACAGTCAAATGTGTTAACTTTGCATACCTGCAAAAGCAGGTACACACTTGCAGCATTCTCCTGGACCGGGTTCCACCCGCACTTGATTCTGTACAACATCAACAAATCACTGCCAGTCTCATTCTCTCGGTATTCACGTATAAGTCACCATGTTATAGGACTACATGAAGTGCAAGGTGAAAACGCGATTGGACAGTATCTAGAGAAGACGCCAAGAATTGCAAGCTTAACCAATGTTCCGTTAAAAGTCCCACTGCATTTATTTCAGCCCCTTTTAGTGAAACGTATACAAAACCTGAATGCCATCGTTTATATTCATTGCTACTTTAGTGTGGTACTGTCTCACTGAACTTTTGGAAAGAATATATAAAGAATCAGATGACAAACTGAACAATTGGACACATGCATCGTCTTTCTACAGAAAAATTATCAAAATTCTCTCTGGAGATGCAAACCCCTAAACGTACTCCAGTTTTTTGGATCATTCTGTATTACGAAAATCCGAACTGACCAGTGGACAAGAGCAGTTTTCTGCGAGGTTCTTAGTTCTTTCAAGTCCGTCCTCACACCAGTGTTCAATACACGGCTCGCTTGACACCGTCCAACTACGTACGACATCCTACGTCACATCACGTCAGCGAATTAACAACGAACAACTCTTTGTAAACAGGACTGTCAGCTCGCTCATCTAGAGGGTCAGTAGTGTTGGCTGTCTAATAACCACTTGCGGTGTACGTTTATTTAAGCATATTCATCTGTCCACACTCAGTCTGTATGTAATCAAATGTCAAACTGAACAATGCATCTACAGGGTGTCCCAAATTGTTATCACAGTGTCTTTGATACCGCACCACCTAAATCAATCAAGGAAAAATTAACTGAAATATCATTTCCGGCTCCCACCGCAGAACGTTACTTGTAGTTAGCAACGTTCATATTGGCCGGTTCTGCTTCAGTAATTGTCAGACTATGGGCTTCGACGTTATCTACACTTCGCTGAGCATTGTCTACAGTGCACTCTCAGTAACAAGAGTGCACTCCAAACAATCAAGAGTGCACTACTTTAGACAGCGAAGCGTGACAGACATCACCGGATAATAATGTATCGCGCCTAAGTCTGAGGCGGGAATAGGTCGTTGACTAAGTACGTAAAAATATTTGCATCCAGCGCCTAAAAAATCAATAGAACTGCGTTCATCAAAGTAATCCGACGACGGCCACGGGCGGGACAAGTACGACATTTCGAGCGTATAGAAATTTATTTTCTAGCCTAGCAAAAACGAATTTAACCTACTTTCAACCGTTAAAAAAATTCCCAGATAGTAAAAATTCTTTGCTAGCTATTACGAGCACGCCCACTTGAATGGTGGCGATGAACGTACGGCTTTTTATGTTATATATTTAAAGGTTTCATACATTCGTGTGTAATATGTTTAAAATCTGGCCAATCTAGCAAAATAAGTCGCCTCACCATGTATACATATAAATATAAATAGGTTTTCAATAAACTTTCACTCACAATGCAGCTAAATGTGCTGTATTCCGTACACCAGCTGCAACAAAATGAAACAATGATCAGTCATTAGTGAATGAATGATTGACACGTTATAAATGACTTATCGTGTTACACACATCGTAATGGTGACATCCTAGTGTATTACTTTGAGTAATACTGATCTCATTGGTGTATAATATTGCTGTGTTCGTATGTGGTGCAGAAACTGAATTTATCAAGATAGAAAACTACGAATCTTTCACCAGGGCAGGAGCGTTTATCCCAAGAACGCAAAGTTATCTATTTCCGCTACGTCCTGTTCCTCCGTTCATAGGGTCCGTGGGTCATTGGCCAAAATGCATAATTTATCAAACCCTTATAACTCAAATTCTCCCAAACCGAATGTCACCAAACGTGGATGTTAGGGTACCGTAGCATAGATATTGTAGTTATACCATTTGTTTTAGTTTTCCCGGAATTCCTCTATGTTTCCATGCAGGCGTACGGCGAATTCCGAATTTTCGCTCAAATCGTTTTGGGCCCCAAAAATGTTAGCAGGGCCGATTTTCATGGAGGTAGGCCTATCACCATTAACGAATAACACCGCAAAGAAAACGTCTGTTGGTGAAGATTTGGTAAAATCTGTCCAGCCGTTGCTGAGCAGTCTCGTCAAAAAACACACAAAATGAGTACAAAACGTAAGACGTCGCCTTTGCTTGCAGCGAGCCTTTAACTCTTTTTAAGTTGAATTTAGCGCATTGATAGCTATAGCTCTTCGCCAAATTTGAAATCAGTGACATCCTAGTGGTACCATTAATTGTCACATCCCACTTACCCAGTGAGAATAATCAAATTGTGGAGACTTTTGGGGAAATTTCACTGTAACTTACTGTCCCTTCTTACGTCACATTATCAGTGTATATCAGTGTTCACATATCTGCTAGTTTGTCCATCACTAGCCTAAGTGCAGAACAGTTGATGTATTATTTACGGTCAGCCACGACAGAGTCTTCATAGAAAGATTTTAACAAGTATTTTCTACGTGGCCCAAAAGGAACATTCAAATCAAGTTGTAACGTTTCTTATCATTAAAATTCAGTTATTTGCTTACTTTCTCGCTTTTTCTGGTTTTTGCTTCGTTGCCGTTATTGTAGAAAATTTGTTGCATAACTAACGAAAACGAAGTTGACACGTGTTCGCAGAACAAAACGCTCCTGCCAAAAATCGTATAAATCAATTGTACTGTTGTAAAGATGCTAGGAATGAAAACGTGCCGTCACTATCGGTTGCGTTGTGTTTCAGTGTATGTGTCTGAGTTTACGCACCACGTGTAGCACGGATTGACGTGCACTTCACTGTTGGCAGGAACTGAGTCTCGGTAGAAAACTTTCTCCAAGTCGTTAGTTGGAAAGTTCTCCACCACTCCGTCCAACTCTCTCCATCCAAACACACTTCTCACACCTCCAACATCTTCTGTCGGTTCCTTCCCGTGAACCGACTTGTAAGTGTAGCGTGTCACCACACAGACCGGTTCTGCAACGCGTTGCAACGAACCAAATTTTGACAGGGCAATCGAACCGCATAGTTGACTTCGTGGGTGGACCGGATTGACAAAATTCCAATTCAAGATGGCGTACAGCCACCATATTGTGGACCAATATGGACGAAACTTTTCTGATCGCATCCCATCATGTCCCCAAAATGTCCGCCATTATGCGGTTGCCATGGTAACGGGCGGTGCCTAGCAACCACACATTGAACATTCAGCAGTTATGGGCGTCTGGAAGCCGAACGCGTGATACGATTTTTTGTGTGGTAAGCATCCGACCTGTCTGTGTAGAGCGGTTGCCGTGGCAATGCCCGTTACTTAGCTACGGTGCAGTCAAAAGGAAGGCTTCTTGGGGGCCTGGAAGACGAAAGCGCAAAACAATTACAATCAAACTTGGGTGGTCATATGGCATCGTACGCGCCAACACGTCTACCGCTAAACTGTTTCCTTGAGTTGATAGTGATGGTTGCCTGCTAACAGCACAGTCAATGTTCTAGTTTTACGGGGATTTCGAGATAGATATTAATAAAACTTAGCGAGCCTATAAAAACGAGGTACAAAAAACGAAATATGGTAGAAAAAGCTACACATATTAATACAAAAATACTTATCAACGGAACAGCAAAGATCACTTGGTTTCTTCTAGTCCTCCATTGGGCGATGGATGTAATATAATATATGACTTCTAGTATATCCACGGCGCAACGGAGGACTAAAAGAAAGCACGTGATTTTGCTGTTATAGGTATCTCATTGAACAACTGGCCTTAACGGTGGTATTTTTTTGTATTCTCCTAAAATGTCCTAACTCTGCAACGCTGAGAGATTTGGAAAAGTGATCCGGAATCCGTGTCCGGGATCGGATCATAACTAAAAGTTAACAGATTCCTCCCACTGGTAGCCCAGTTCATCGAAATCAGCTAATCACTTTTGCAGTAGTCTCGGTGACAGACACAGATGCAGACAAGCGCAAAAACTGAACCGACGACATAACCTCCCCTAACGACATTGTCGGAGGTAATAATGTCACAATATCAAGTCCAGTCCAACAGTGGGCCACCACAGCATATGGTAACCTTCATACAAAATCATATAAAATGAATAATATAAAAAAATCGCGTCACCCACTGTCTGAAACATAAATAAAATTGAAAATGAAGTATTACAAAGCCACAGGAAATATAAGTAAAGATTGTAGCATGCTTGTAGACATGCATATGCATGAGTGTTGACAGACTCTTGTGACTCCACTACTACTACAAGCCTAGATATCAAGGACACACTCAACCTGTCGTAGTTGTTGTAGTCGACTCGAGCACATATGGTGGTAGTGTTGTTGTCTGATGTGGCATAGTACCTGCTGATGATGTCACCGGTGACGTCGTCGTTGCTATGACAACAATGTCAATAGAAACATCACTGATCCTATCATCAAATGCACAACAGCACGAACCACGAATGAACGGAAATAAATCACATACACAAAGTTTTTAAAATCATGATGAATTTTGTGTGATTTATAACGTGATAATAACAATAGAAACGTCTACTAACATTTAGTAGTAGATAATAATGTTAGTTAACATACGGTACCGTACTACTTATAGTAATAATATCTACCACAAGGCCTGCTGGGATGCTAGCAATTACTTGTCGTTGGCAAAATGTTAGAATATGAATATGATCGTCGAAATTGCTTCATTTATTACCCGCTATACGCAGCGTGACTAGGTATTCAGTTTACTGTGTGTTATGCAACCAACATCATCTTCTCTTTTGGGTGCGACACTGCCAAGGATGCCCAAAACGGGCATTTTCATCATATCGGAAAGCCATTTGACCATGGATATCTCGAAATCGGTAACTGGCAGCATGTCAAACTGGCTACATGTCAAATATCGCTTAACATCAGCTCGTAGAGAGATTTTTGAAAATGAATGACATGGGAAGTAGCCTTACGGATAACGCTGGTGCATGGGAAGTAGCCCCCACCAGCGTTATCCGTGAGGATATGTTTTAAGACAAATGTATACTGTGGTATTCCTAATGAAATTGTTGTTAATTGTTTTCTAAAAGTGTACAGTACACGGCGGTAGCCATAGCTCCACGGTATCCTACATAAGGCCGAATATGTTGCATTTTTGTGGATAGTTGTTTTTCAATATAGTCGACTTTAAAGTTTTGTAACTTTTAAATGGTTCAAAGCAGAAGAGTACAATAAGCGACAGTAATGTTGCCTGTGAAAAGTGCTACCCAAAATGTATGCCACGAGGCGATAGATGTCCCTAGAGTTATTGTTATAATGCCAATTATGTTGCATTTTTAGCTGTTTTCCTGCATTCCCATTTCGTACCCCAGTCTACCCTCAGCCTTCCCTTCCATCTCCTTCCAATATTTTCGACTGTTAGTTAATCAACCATATCAATAATAAAATAATTGGTTTAAAAATGACTAAAGTAACGTATTAAGTAGTTAAATAAGCAAACAAATTAATTCATAATATTCAATTTAATATGCTATATTTTAATATTTTAATGTATTACGTACTCAATTACTCAATTTACTATTTCTAATATCTGTAGCTAAATGTCAGCTTTCTGTCAATTTGTGTTTGACGATTTGTTTCCTGGTGGTTCTAATTAAATTATTTATTACTAAATGTTTTA
>Ga0209339_1001530_pt1 | contig 10054 bp, 7 predicted proteins | sample OlaalgELextract3_FD_187376 | JGI IMG/M metagenome (GOLD analysis project Ga0209339, IMG submission 187376) | Olavius algarvensis symbiont microbial communities from Tuscany, Italy - Type A ELBA extract 3 (SPAdes) (version 2) | ecosystem: Host-associated > Annelida > Digestive system >...
TACCGGGCGTGAAGCCTAGAGAGGCTGTGTTGAATCCTGCACCGGTAGATAAGTCTAATGACTGGGAAGCTGCTCTCCGTATATTAAGGGAGCGAACTGTTAATAAACAGAAGGAATGGTTAGTAATTTTCCACGATAGGTCACAATGGTGGTGTACGGATGTCACTCCTGCACTACTTAAAGATTTTAGAATACGACAGGCAAGGAGACGAAATCGTCGCTAAGAATCGACGTAGCACAAGTACCGGCCGCTTTAGACAGCTCCTTGTGAGTTGTTTCTGTTTTATATAAAGTTTCACGGCCAAAATCCTCGAGGTGATGTGTGTAAGCACATTTTAAGCGGTACAGTGCAGTAAATAATACTTTCGTCTGTATTGTAGAGAATCAGTGCGTACACGGTGAGTCAGACTATCATCAGAAGTTACAGACTAAATACGAAGACAATAAGCAGTGAGACGGTACGATTACTTTCAATATGACGCAATATACTTTAATTGTTGCAGTGATCGTAATCATGGTCATTAGTACCGTAGTTAACGGACAATTTGAGGGCAGAAGGGAGTTTGTGGATCACCACAATTATGGGTACTCCCTACAGAAGTTTCAATCTATTAAGGTGTCAACAGCTGAGGCGCAGTTAGTGTTTCATTTTCAGCTTCCTCAGCGTTTTAATACGGTGGCTAAGCGTATTAATTGCAGAATGCTTTCCAATGTGACGCAAGCATTACTGTGTCGTAGGTCTCGCGTGGTGATCGAGGCCTTACAGGAGTTGCGCACTAAGACTGTGAGACGCTTGGGGCGTTATTTGGATTTAATTTATGACGTCTTGGAGGATTACACACCGGAGTCACGAGGAAAAAGAGGGCTTTGGACTATGGCTTGGCAGGCATTTACGGGCCTTGCTTCAGAGGGAGATTTGCAGAGATTGGCAGAAATATTGCTTCGGGTAGAACAAGGGGTAAAGGTAGCGGCGGATGCCTGGACATCGGGGACTAGTCATTTTACGGCAGCGATAATGGCTGAACGTACACGAGTAAATTCTATACAGAGACTGATGACGATGGAGCGTGAATCTATAAGGGTCATTCAACGGCAGATAGCGCAGACTATGCGACAAACTGATGCATACAATGTATTGTTATCTTTAATGTTAAAGGAATACATTGGCCCAATGATTTTGGAAGTCGCGGATATTGACGATTTGTACATTTCATTGCAGATTTTGAACAATGGCCGTTTAGCTCATAAATTTGTATCTCATAAGAAACTACGTGAAGGATTGGATACACTAAATCAATGGTTGACCTTACGTCACCACGAATTGACTGTGGCAGTAGATGAATTGGCTTACTATTACGGATCCTCAGATTTTCATGTATTTCGTTACGGCAGCCACATGGTGATATCGTTGCATGTTCCTTTGACCTTGACACCGTTATTTCAGCCATTATTTTTGGCAAAGGTGCATAAAATTCCTTTACTTACTCCTCATGATTCGACACATTACACTATGTTAACGGAGTCACCTCGATGGATTGCATGGTCATTAGACTCACCATATTATTTGACGTTTGAGGAATTTCCGAAATTACGTAATAATTTGTTGTTGGATATGCGTAAAAGTGACGCTACACTTCAAAAACTCAATGAGCACTCGTGTGCCACGGCTCTTATTAGAGGGGATTTGGCTCGTATAAAAAGCTTGTGCCGTTACACTATCTATTCCATACCGCTGCCAGCCACTGTGTATCATCTCAGTGAGACAACGTTGTTGTTTTCCAACATTTCGGAGATTCAAATTACTTGCGACAATAAAACTATTACTAAACGTATCGATACCCTTCAGTTTGTGTATACGGCCCATTGTGGCTGCTCTCTAGTGACTGGGAAATTCTATGTTCCGTTTTATTCGTTGTTTTGTGCGGACAATGTCACGGAAAATGTGGAGGTGCGTCATGTCATCAATTTGCCGTATCTCACTGAATTCTTTCAATTTGACATAATTGCAAAATTAGAATCAAATACCTTACTGAATGCATCAGTTTCTGCGATGTTGCCAGAATTACCTATTGCATCAGCTGCGTATGAGCATGAATTACAGTTGCAACAAGACGCTTCATTTGACCTGGAAGTCGCTATAAATCAATCGAAATCAGATAAGACAATGTATAAATCACTGTCTCATTATTTGTTTAATAAATTAGTAGAGGGACAGATTAAGGGAGAAGATTTTGATGTTTTTAATCTTTTTTCATGGTTTTGTGCTATAGGCATTGGACTGGGGATCTTAGCTTTTGGAGGTGTTATAATCCTTCACATAAGGTACAAATCATTGTATTTATTGGCGATTTCACGTATCCCTGCAGCTGACGCTATGGCGACAGCTCCATTTCAATTTGTCTTTACTAAATCTACAACCCAGGAGCCTGTCGATATTAATAAATTTTATGAGTTTCAACGTCAATTGGTAGAAATTTTGCCTGTAGACTTAACTTTGCTGATTATATTGATTTTCTTGCTTGTGGGAAGTTTTGGATATGGGATGTATAGACGCTACAAAAAGATGCGCTCACGTACTCAGATTTGGCTCGAGATTTCTGATGGGGATAGGGCGCGTATGTGGCCTGTAATGGAGCTTTCGTTTCTTCCTAATCACTATCGTATTGAGGCCGAACAGAAGCAGACGTCAGTGATATTGCAAGAGGGTTTTTTGTCTGCAGCATTGGTTTTTTCCCAACCCCTTGAAATTTTGAACAAAGTGCTGGATTTTGAGATTGTTGCCCCACGTAAAATTAACGTGCATTGGTGGCAAATTACTACGGTTCGTTCTATTCTGCAAGGTCGTCATTATATTGCCTTACTGATATTTGATGGCAAAGAGCAATTGGTCAGCGCTGTGCTTTTGAAGGGATGGCGTAATCAACAGAGCTTAACGATTCCGCCATTTGCTGGTTCCCTTCCGAATCTCAGTGTTCAACAGTTGACTCAGCGCCAGGGGGATTCAGTGACGGGGTTATACCCTCAGATCCCTCAGTATTGAAGGGATGGGATAAGACTATTATGGTAACAATAATGAGTTATAGTATCTTTCTCTAACGAATTGTTTCCATGATCCCAATGTAAAACGTCACGTTAAGGTGACGGGGATATAGTTTGATTTTCGGTCAATGTAATTAATTTTCCTTATACACTTTCTCTAAAGTATCCGGTATCACACTTCTAGGGACACGCATTCACTAGTTACTAGTGGTGTAGCTCGCATGGCGACACTACGCGTCACGTAGCACAGAGTGTCGAGATGCCATTAGGTCTAACCGGCGAGCTGGAGAAGTTTATCTCTGTGTCCAAAATAGGCATTTCTGTCTGTTCGATGTCAAAAGATCATTTTTTATAGGTTATTATAGACTAAATTATTCCGTATATAGGCATCGTACTTATGGTCGAATGAATTTTCGACGGACGAGTTATGTGGCATATTGATGTTGCTTGATGTCAGCTAGTTCATCAGTTTGACTCGATGTTGTGCTTATATTAATTATAATGCATGCGTTCAGGTAACTAAAACGGGGACAGAACAATCTGTGGAAGTAAACTGTAACATTGTTGTGTGTTGCTTGATGTTGTACCGATGTGCGAAGTGTCACATCGCTAGAGAGCGCTATGAGTGACATTTTGGTCAGTCCGACGTTAGTCTGTACGTCTGTCTGGCGTGCAGTTGTAAGTTGTAAGCATTTTCTTCTGTATTTCTTCAGTAGAAGACGAGTCTGCGTGTTATACGCGGAGGCGTCGTTGTTGTTAGATGTCTGTTGGCTGAAAAATCCGCGTGCGTGTTGTCGGCGTCGACCGGGCGGCAAATTTACGACGTGCCGACCGTCAGAGGGGCGTTGACAGGACAGCTGTTATCGCGTTGGTGGTCCTTTCCCTGTAGGTTTTCCCTTCCCCTTCCTGCCTTCTCACGTGCGGTCTGCGCGGCATTCTGTTCATTTCGTATGGAGTTAGGTTTGGTCTAAGCTTACGTTCATTTAAGTAATTAAATAAATTAATCAAATATTGCATTTTTAGGCGTGTAATCGCGCCTGCATCTCGAATACGATTACGTGCCACCATGCACCGTCGTAAGAGTCGCCGAGAATGGGCAGGCGTTGCTCGTGTTAATTCTGTCATTCTGTCTATTACAAGGGAGTAAGCTTCATCTGTCGTAGGTAATTATGACGAGCAATACCTATAGTTATATTTTTTCGTTATGTTGTTTTTCATTTACTTGGTTCTGGCAGTTCGTTTGCCCTGGGTTATCGTTTCTTTTTGGTTTTCTGCATATATAGATTTATTTCCATTCTTTCCCTAACGGCCATTTTCCTGCATCAGTCCATTCTGCACAAAGCCTCTACCACGTGAGAATGGCTGGCGTGTAACTTTGTTCTTGATATTGGCAAATCCTTGGTCACGTGAGAGACCAAACATGCCACGCGCACGGGCGGGGCTACCTGTACTAGTTGTACATCGACCTGTTTCAGTTGTGGTTAACTGAAGCCGATTTCCTCACCACAAGTACAGTACATTGTGGTTTTATGTCCATATACGTTTGTTCTCCGTTACGTTAATTAAGTGGTCCTTTGCTGGCTGTGATCTATTAAATATATATTGATTCAACCATCGGGATATCGTGTTCTATTTCAGTGTGGTCGCGCTGTTATATATGCCGACTGTAGTGAGAGGGCCGCGCTATTCTGGGGTTGATCTTTGATATGAATCATGGGTCATTTCATCATACATTAATGTTAATTACCTCACTGGATCTCGTTCTCGGTGAGTGACTTGGTGTCAAGTCAGTCAAGCGTCTTGTAATGCCTAGGCGTCATTTCATTGCCTTTCATAATGTATTTAATAATTTATGCTGACTTTCATTTAAACGGTAATACTACTATCCATTTGCTGTATGTAATCGAATACAGGTAATACTAATATTTAATACAGTATGGTCGTGTAATATAGACGGTAATTTGTAGGTTTGAGTTAATGTGTCTTTAATACACACAGTGATTTCAATAGGGCCGTTTACAGTATTTAATATTTTGACCTTTAATAATGGGTCAACCTGTATCTTCCATTAACTGTCCATTCTCTCAACATTGCAACGTTAATGACCCAACCGTCACACTTACCTATTGGTGTGGGGTGGAAACTGTGACTACTCACGTTACACATCGGGTAATTCTTGTGTTCAATTCCACTCTGTCACCCACTCGATATTTGTTTCTAAGCTTCCGACGAACGATTATTTCTGCACTGTATACCACGAACAGTGTGTCTATAATACTCATTACCACAATGATTTGTGGTCGTAAGTTTCTATTTAGAATAAACGACTCGTAACGGGTTGCATGGAGCGACCGATATACATTGAGCTACGTCGATTCATTAACGAATCTGCGACCTAATCATGTCCTTCAATTCCTTGTTACAGTGCATCTGGCGGTCAACGCTTGTAGTTTGTTGATGTAATCTGGCGTTACTTCTCGTTTAAGTATGCAGTTCACGGTCGTGTTAAACTTGCGACATGTTGTCTGCATGTAGTTCGGCTAGTGTCTAAATATCGCGTTCTGCATGGTGTGCGACGTCTGTCTGTCTGTGCTAGATCAATACTGGCACTGGGGGTTTTATTGGTCCATTATTGTGGGGGGGTTACGCACTTCCTATCCATATGCCAGTAATCAGGACGATTTTTCTTTTACCAACGCTTTCGTTTCTTCGCTTGACGTATAGTGTCGCGTACATGTGTTATTCCGACTGGTGACGACACGATGACGCTATGGGTCCTTCTAAGCATATGTCTGTCATGACAGGCAACTCCTAGTTTCCGGTGCGTCGGTCGCTACTTTCTTCTCATATCTACGTCCATATGTATCACACAATTTACATTTCGTGGCGTTATGGGATGTATAGCGCGTTTGAGTCTGTCTGTCTGTAGTCTGTCACTTTCTCACTTATCAAGGGTTATCGGTGCACAGTTGGTCCACTATTATATTACTACGACTTCGTCTGTATTAAAGGGGTGTATACATTACCATAATTTACTAAAGAAATACCAATATAGCTGTTGTGTCATATAGTTTTTAATTCAATAAATTTTAATTGGGGGTTATGTCGTGAGTTTATACCAGTGTTTGAGGGCGTGATACTGCTTATTTTGGGCATTAAGATTTTTGGTTAGGTTTCCCTTAAGAGTAATTTTCCTGTATTTTCAGTTAATTCTATTTTTGGGGTTTTCGGTGTTATTTTGGATAACGTGTGTAGTTGGTGTGTTCTGTGGGTTCTATGCGTGGCCAAAATTTACTATTCCGTTGTATACGGCGCAAATTTTCGTTCTCAACGTAGACTTTATTCTACAGTTCACGTGTTGACGGGACGGTCCGCGTGTCAGACGCGTGCCTTCTTGCTGCGGTTAATTATGGCGACGGGACGGCGCCACACATCTGTGCTCGGGTGCCAGGTCTGTCAGCAGACCGATTGATGGTGCCGACTGACACGGCACGTATCTCTGTCAGTGCTTGTCGCGTGCCACGTGGCTCTTCACTTTTGCGCATTTCGCTTTTCGCGGCGCACTATTGGCGTTACGTAATGCATATAGTCTGTCCGTATAGACTCTTATCCTGGCCAATATGTCCTAAGGTCTTGTGTGTAATAGCAGTACGTAGCTGGGGTATTACATAGGGGTTAATGAAGTCATTTTACAATTCAACAGATCTGTCTGTTGATTGCAAGTTTTTTGACACACTACTTCAATATCATTCTGACAGGTCATTTTATTGCTTTGTCGTCCTCTTTATACGTCCTCTTTATGGTATCCTAATATATATATAGCTCTATTTAATATTTATACGTAAATGACGGGAGATATCCGTCTATAATACACTTAAGCGGTGTCGCGTTTCTAAACATTCTTCTTAGCTCAATTGTTTGCCTAAGGGTAGGTCTATCTACTTATTTTATTGCATAACATAAGACTCGGTCTTATGTTCTGTATTATCCGATGTCTATTTCCCTCGTTGAAGCGGTCGTTGCAATTTTTGACGAGAGTTAGGTCCACTTTTTGTGTGTCCTTATAATGAGATTCGTGCGGGGCGGGAACGCTATACATCTCACAGTTCTCGTCTGGACGTCGAGTTCGTCGACGTTGGCTGTCTGTTAGCTCATTCGTTATCTGCGGGCGTTCCAGTACCGTGTCTTGACCCTCAGCTTCTCACGACCTAACGATCTCTGCGTTGGGTGGTCCAGGTGTTACTTTTTGTGCGTTCGCGGCGGTTTGGCTTTGATCGTACCGTGACACTAGTCTTCGCGTTTCGACTGATTTATCTCTGGGCGACGGTAGATCGCATGTGCAGCTTCCGAGTGTTGTCGTCTTCTTTCTAGGCGCTCACCTGATTCTAGGACTAGGACGTTCTTGCGTAGGTTTAAGGGTGGGTAATTACGTAGGTTTGGCACTGGCAGTACGGTTTAATTGGCAATTCCAACCGTTCTTTTGGGGGGTTAGGTTCGGGCAGTCCTTACGGTGCAATTTATGGCTGTCATAATGCTACTAATACAACTATTGATGGTTTATTTGGGGTCTACGACATTGTACAGCATCGCGCGAGCTCTCAATCGCAGTAGAGCTACGTGGTCATTTTTTGTCCATGTATTTTCTGTTGTGATCGATAGATGTTGTTAGTTCAAAACGCTTCTTGGCGGACGCGCGCGTTGTCAGCGTTTGCTAAGCTTTATGCGGCTTTACATATGCAGTTTTTGCGGCTATTACATATAAATCTCTCTACTGACTTCTACAGTACTTCGTCTCTCACTTTTCAGATAGGCGACGGTAGTTTATTTAGGGATTATGTCAGTTTATTCGTTTATAAAGGGGGCGATGGGCACAGGCCTTTTAAGTTCATTGTATTGCGTTATTTACTATTACAACGCTAGTCACAAACCACATCTCAAGGTCACAGCGTTCATTATGGCGGTATACGATTGTTATGCTTATGTTGACTGTATGGTGCGCTACACAATGTCTGTTTGTGTTTGTTCTAGTGGTCTGTTAATTTAAGCCATTTTTCCGCCACGGCCTATCTCAGTCGACGTACAGTCTACTCGCCATGCGACAGCGGGGACACTCGACACAAGCGAACATTGTCGATCACGTGATATTTTATCTGCATTTTCTATTTAATGTGTCATGCATAATTGAACATTATGTCGTTATTTGGCGAAGACTGTGTGATTATCGTTACGTGCATTATTTCAAATTTCATTCCGACATTTTGTTGTATTTAAACTTTCATTCGGCGTTTTTTTTTATCAAACTGCAACAAATTTCTGAGTTTCGGCTTTTTATTTTCAAAATAAGAGGGCTGGTTCAAGATTTCTGTCCTTTTGTTTCGATAACTGTCGCAATTCAGTGTCTGGAGATGTTTAGTGGCGCCACCTGGCGAGTGCTCTTCTATTAAAATATAGTAAGTCGTAAACATCCTGGTCACGTGCTATAACATTACTAGTGACGACATTGCTTTACCGTTTAGGGTTGGTTGTGGATAGATTTGTGTCCACCTTGACTTTAGGGTACCACTGAGGGTAGGCGGCTGAGTTGGCCGAAAGTTCAGCAGGTTGGCAATATGTTCAAAGTGGCTTGTAGTGGGCTGGGTGTGAGCTTTTGGCTACTAGTGATACGTTATCCATGGTCCATTGTATGAGATCGTGATCACTGATCATTTTGCTTCTACAGTGGCGTCATATTTCATCAGTTGTTTTAAGACTACATTAATTGCAATGAACATTGACCTATATAATCTGTTAAAGCTTGAGCCCACATTGTTCTATATATATTGATCTGGTCTTATCACTGCATTGCTGTCGTATCATGATATGCGTGTACTGTTATTTGAGTTATTGGCCCACGTCCCATACCATATCATATCATTATCCATTTTCTGTATACTGTGTGGTTAGTACATTCATGCGAATAGTTGATATCGTGTTATGAAAACAGACTCGGTAGTCTGCGGTTCTGGATTGGCTTGGGTTATACGTCGTTTCAAAGTTTATCCGATTCCAGAGATTTTCTACGGTTTCCTACATTTGCCACATCAGTGAGTTAATATCTCGTTTATGTCTCTGCACGCGGACGTGGTGTAGTTGGTGCGATAGTTGTCGCATTGCCCTGGTGACCAAGCAGGTGACCACATTGTGGGTAAACTGTTTCGTCACGGTTCGGTAAGGTTGGAATGATGTGTTGCCATTTGATGATTTTACTAGTTGCAGTTTGCCCCAGTTATCACATTATCCCTACCCATTTTCTGAATGGCGCCTTTATAGAGGGTTACTACAGTATGCATCTATTTCCGGTTTCGCCAAGTCTATTTCGTATATCCGTGTCGTTGCATATGTATTTTGTCCTGCGGGTGTGTCGGTTTGTCTGTTCGTCATTACTTGCGAATTTTGTATGATGTCATCGCAACTTAGTTATCGAATTCTCAATTGCATTATGAAATTTTGGTTCCTTCTTTTTGGCTTTTATCTTTCGCTTGGGATCCCTCAATTTCTTTTCAAAGTCTTTTGTTGCAGTTATTACTTTGTTTACTCATTCCTATTTGGAATTTATTTGTGCCGGTTGTTATTGTGATCGGTTTTTGTTTGTCGGAATGGTACAACAGACTTTGCGAAAGCTGGGCAGGTGTCAGATGACACAATTAATTTAATTAATTATTAATTAACATTATTAATTAGTTATTAGTTATTAATTAGTTCTTAATTATTGTTATTAATTGGTAATGGACATTTAAAGTATAAGTTTATTAATATTGTTTAATTAACTACTTATGAACGGTGAAATAGTCCCTAGAACGGCATAACTATGACTTCGAATAGTAATCCTCTGCTATCACGGAACTGCAGCTGCTGCTGCTGCGGCGATTACTGCTATGTCGCGCGTCGTATATGGTCTGCGGATATCGAGTAGCTCTCAGTTGCCGTGAAGTCGTCGTTGCTGCCACTCGCTATTAAATTGTCATTACCTTGCTCT
>Ga0209339_1001532_pt1 | contig 10048 bp, 4 predicted proteins | sample OlaalgELextract3_FD_187376 | JGI IMG/M metagenome (GOLD analysis project Ga0209339, IMG submission 187376) | Olavius algarvensis symbiont microbial communities from Tuscany, Italy - Type A ELBA extract 3 (SPAdes) (version 2) | ecosystem: Host-associated > Annelida > Digestive system >...
ATGTTCCTGAGCGAGTCGTGTACAAACTCGGCGTCATGGTGTTCAACTGCCTGCACGGTCAAGCGCCTCAGTACCTCGTGGAATTGTGCCAACCAGTCGCAGGTGTCGCATCACGGCAACATCTTCGATCCGCCACCCAACAGCTCCTAGTCGTACCGCGTCACCAGCTCAGCTCCTATGGCCGTCGGGCTTTCTGTGTGGCTGGCCGTCGGTCTGGAATTCCCTGCCGGACAGCTTGCGGAATGCGATTATTGGCCGGAACAGTTTCAGACAATCTCTGAAGACGTTTCTGTTCGCAACGTACTGATGCATTCAGCGCATTAGAGGTTTCACGACGATGCGCCACATAAATCAACTTTTTACTTACTTACTTACTTACTGAGTAGGCATTTCAAGCCAAATATGCGAAAAATTAAAATAGCTATATCTTAGATCTGTGTATCAGATTGACATGAAATTTGACAGGTGGCTGCGGCCAGCAGCAGAGACTTCGTGGGTGGTCTCGTATGGTGGTTAAACAATTCCAAGATGGCGGACGGCCGCCATTTTGAAAATCGTTATATCGTTATATTTCGGCGAAAAATCATCCAATTTCGATGAAAATTTGTACACAGCAGCAGATTTTGAACTGGATGAACGTCACGTGATCAAAAATGAAAACGTTGCATTGGACAGACTCCGAGTTCGACAGAACGTATTTCTTGTTTTTATTAATTTTATAGAAATCTACATTTTAAAAAAAATCTAAAGGATGTAAGGTAGTGCAGTTTATGGGCCACTTTAGGTTAGGCGTTTGGTATATACCCCTCTTGCTCACGGAATACTTGAAGAACTGACTTGTGATAGGGGCTGCTTAAGGAGTGTTTATAACGACACAACTCAACTCAACTCGACGTCGAGTTGAGTTCAGTTGAGTTGTGTCGCTACGTCGCCTGTCTGTTTCTGAGGAAACTCGCAATCTAAACGTTTGACAGAAATCACATCTACAGCAGCATGGCTAGTAATTAATTGTTGTTTGGCTGTCCATAGGACGCAGGCGACGGTGGCAGAGCTCTACGATAACAGTTCCGTGCTGCAGCATCATCATTTCAACGTCTTCTGGATACTTCTTCAGCTCGAGGCAAGGTTCTTTGTCTGGGAGCTCTTCCTCTTTGAACAGGCAGCGGTTAAACTCAGTTAAAGTTGAATATGTCGGCCGAATGGCTGCTCATTTAATAGCTGTCGTCTTTAACCGACAGCAGTCCTGGGAACGAGGCTTGTGTTACGCAGAACTCGCCGTTTTTCTCAATTATACGTACCCACAAAGGAATGGCCAGGCTGAGTTGGCCTACGTGGCTAGTTAAATACCACGAAGGTATACCCGTCAGCAGTCATTTACCAACGCCGATCGACGGTGACTTTCGTGTCATGTATAGCTGGGTTGCCCGGTTTACCAACACTTCCCAGTCGACGACAGAGAACAGGAAACAGTAAATTTGATGTCATACCTGCGAAAAAAAGACTGCAAGACATTGGTGCTGATTTGCCGGTTTCTTCTCTGTATCCTGAAATAACAATTACAACACTCGCCAGGCGTCGAAAACGCCCGGTTATGTACAGTGTCATGAAATTAACATTAACATAAGTATTGCGCACCCTATAATCAGACCGAGGGCGCATTACAGTCTTTTACGGAGTCATGACAACACGCATTATTCGGAGCTTTAGGCGCAATGGAAAAGATAAGTCTTCAGTCCGCGACGGAATGCAGACGTTAGTTGTGTCATGTTAAGATAAGTCGACAGTTGGTTCCACGCCAGTAGTGCAGCAGTGGAGAACGCTTGAGCTGCGAATCTTCGATTTGTCCGTGGCACGACATAGTCTCCACGACTCGCGGCTCGCAACGCTAAAGTGGTGGCCGCTGGCCCTAGTAAGTCAGTAATGTACAACCAGTCAACCTAGCTACCTTAACAATCTGATCTCTGTTCAACCCCCTCGCAGTACCCGCTCATCATCGGTTGTCACCCTTTCTCGCCCACCAATAATCTCGTCATTGAAAATCACAGATCGCTCATTCAGATATGCATCACCTCGTCTCTGGAATCAACTCTGATTCTTTCCGTCAGCCTCGCCAGTCATGTCTCGACTCACCTCCTCATTCATTTGTCAGCTCATCTCTGTTATCATCACCACTCACATCATCCATCACTCCCTCACTCTTTCACTCCAGGCTCAAAACCTAGCTTTTCAACAAATCCTTCCCACCTTAGACTTCTTTTACCTACCGGACTGCCTTCATGACAACGGGACTGGACCGGACCTATCATGCTCATCGTTTTATTTTTAGTTTCACATTTTAATTTTTTGTTTATTCCGTGTGGTAGACTAAGCTGGCTACCCGTTAGCTTTTTACTGCACGTTAAATACAAACTATCGTATCGTATAATGTGACTCGTTCAGCGATTGGCAACAAGTGCAGTTGTCGTAGACTGGAACTGATGTGGCCACGTGGCTTCAGATTGAGCACGACTTGTGCTGCCACGTGTAGAACACGTTCCAACGGCGCTACGTCGACGCTGGGAAACTTGCACACTGTGACAATGATAATATATTAAAAATCCGGATATCTGGTAAAGCGAGATGACTAAAGCGTGAAGCACTGTTCCCGAATTTTATTGCTTCCGCAAGTGCGGAGGTTATGCGATCAGCTGACCGGTTTGTCTGTCATTCTGTCAGTTTGTCTGTCTGTCAGCAGGATTACTGCAAAGTGATCAGCCGATTTCATTGAAACTTGGTGTTATGATTGGACCTACCAGTCGGAAGAACTTATAACTTTTGGTGGTGATCCGATCCTGGATACGTATTTCAGATCACTATTCCATTTCCATCACCATTGCGGGTATTTTAGGAGATTTATTAGAATTTCTCATACAGTCACCGGACAATTTTCACGACAGTCGGCGAAATGACTGACGCCGACAAGGTAACGAATCCACAACATTTTGGGAGCGACCAGGCAGACATCCGGATCCGAATCCGGATAAATCCGGCAATCCGGAATCGAATCCCGGATCACGTTTGGTTGAGGTTAGACGACTTGGCAGAGGTTTGCGCTGTCTGAGTACAGTCGAGTCTTTTGATGTTTTATATGCCAAGTTTATTATCTTTTGTGAAACGCGCCCGTATAACGGCAACCACATGATCGAAAATGTAAACTATATTTGTCACTTCTTGAAGGCGTCTTATATTATCTCGTGTACGATTATGTCGCAGGGTACCGATATTTTGGAAAATCTGTCGGCGAAAGATAATCAGAGAGCTTACGCCATTATTCAGCGAACCATTCTTGACACCGACTATCCGACGTTTTATAAGTAGGTAGCGTTATATCAAGTAGTGTTCTTTCTCTGATCAACTGACAATAGTAGTAATAATGTTTGTTAATAACGCTTTATTACCATGCACGCCAAGGCTGGCGGAGTAGTGTGATCGTTCGTTCTGTCATTCTGTCTGTGAGCAGGATAGGCCTAACTCACGCACATGTGAATGGACGTCGGCCAACCAGGGAAGGGCTGACCTTCTAGAAGTTATTAAAGTTTGGTGTTGATCCGCATCCGGATGTATAACTATCAGTTTGTGCTTCCTTTAGCACTGGCAGATAAGCCTTTTTTGGCGATATATTGTCAGTCACCCAGCGCGCGAGAACGGAAAATAAGTCGGAGGCTATTGTTAAAGTTTCATAGCGATAGTTGTAATCTTTTTTGGCAATACTACTCACAGCCCCTGTACTGCTCGCTGATTATGTCACCACAGGAAACGGGTTTAAAAAAATGGCGTCCACTGCGGCCTATAATCTCTCAGATAACCACCGCTATTCGATCGCGAACTTCAACTTCAACTTAACATTAATACCTGGCAGCAATTAAATATTCTTTCGCGCAAGCAGACGAAATAGGGCCTATTGCCGAAAATTAACGCGTTAAAACAATATTACGTACGAAAGCAGAAACTTCTGTTAGGCCTACTTCCGCTTGTGTAGCTGTGATGTGATGTGGCGTATTCCTTCACCCAATAGCAGCCCGTCTTTCGAAGTGCCCGCCAGTTTTTGTCCCGTTTCGTCTGCGCAGTTGATGCGGACTGTTCAGTCTAGAATTATATATTCTATTGTCTATGATATTACTAACATTTATTATAAACAAAGAAACCAACCATAAATGTTAAAACAAAGTTACAAACATACACGACTGAAAACAATACCTCGCAGGCTTATGCGAGATAACACACAATAGCAGCATTAGCGAATAAGAAATGACTAATTGTTATTTTATGTATTAAATCACAACGGTTCATTGGAAGCAAGCCGCGATGTAATGAGTGTGTGCCATTTTGCAGGAAGATGCAGTTATTCTTTGAAGCAGTCAGCAAGGGTGAAACACACTGGACCGATCCGTCCAAGAAGGAATTGCTGCGGTAAGCCGTGTTTGCTGGCCGATGTTGTTTCAAAAAAGAAATTGTATTCGAATGATATTACGATTTACTTTGATGACGTAATTGCAATTGCAAATTGCAAAATTGTAAAAATTGCAATTACAAATTGCAAAATTGTAATTGTAAAAATTTACTAGCTAAAAATTGGAGCAACGTTAAAGTCATTTATGAATTAAAATTAGAACTTAAACAAACAAGCGTGCAGGCGCTTTCATGGATGCTTTCACTTGAGCCCTTTGCAACCGTAAATTTCATGGGGAGATTCACGGTCGAGGAAACATGCGGGACATCCTTGGTGGCTGCCCTACGCGACAGAAGCGACAGACAAACGAACAGACGGACAAACAGATGGACAGCATCATCGCGTAAATCATCCTTAATTTTCAACCTAACGCGTGGTTTCCGTCGTTACTTGCGGATTCCGTAATGCGACGCGCCGCACCAGAATTCCGCCCGCACGCCGCCGGCACTTGCGGAAAAATACAACACGGTTCTAATTGCCTGCGGAACGCCGGCGGGACGCTGCTGGCTGCCGCAAGCTCTTGCGTTACCGACTTTTTTGCGACGTTTTTATCGAAAGGAAGACGCTTGCTGTGCGGTGCGTTACATTACGCAATGATGGAGACCGTGCGTAACTGACTGGGGGATGTGGGTGGGTGTTTGCGAGTCAGCGCAGCCGTGTTCATGGCGGCGATGGTGTCAGTCGTATCGAAGCCTGTCGTTGGTCGACAAGAACTCTACCAACTCGCCGGCGAAGTTTTGCAGCAGTCCGACACTCTCAGCAACCAGACCTCTACCATGGTCTGTGTCTTGATGTACTTGCTAACATTACTGTAGCACCAGTGATTCCTTGTCCTATACAGAACCACCCTCCCTTTCTGAAGACGTAGCCAAAACAGTTGCATGCAGCATAATTCAGTCTCGGCTTGATTACTGCAATGCACTGTTCACTGGAATGTCAGAATCTAACTTCAAGAAGCTTCAACGTGTCCAAAATACCCTAGCAAGAGTCGTGCTGAGGAGGGGGAAGTATGAGCACATCACACCAGCTCTGGCAGAACTACATTGGCTCCCAATCAAACAACGTGTCATCTTTAAAATCGCTACAACTACATTCAAGATATGTTACCTTCATCAACCGTCCGACATATTATCTTCTGGACCTGCTAAACCACTACACACGAACTCGTTCACTTCGCTCGTCATCACAACTGCTTTTACAGACTAATCCTACCAGAACCGTCTTGTCACAACGTGCTTTCAGCTCGTCAGCACCACGTGTCTGGAACAGTCTACCTGACAAGCTACGATCCTGCAGTACCTTGGATATTTTTCGGCGAACATTAAAAACACTCTTGTTCAGCGTCGCCTTTGATGCCTAGGCTAGCTATCCGCACCCACGATTAGCTAAGCTACACATGGCGCGTTACAAATTATATTTGATTGATTGATTGATTGATAGTTCCACGACGATGCGCTATACAAATCCACGTTTACTTTACTTACTTTACTTCAGTTCATTACACTCTTAAACAATTAATGTTCTCAGAGGCTGTAGGCTTGCTTGAACAGGTGTGGTTTTAAGCCCAGCCCGAAACTGTCCTCTACTTATCTGTGGTGATCGTAAGTGAGACGGTAGTGAATTCCAGACGACCGGAGCAGCCACCGTGAAACTCCGTAGACTGAGCTTCATTGTTCTTGTTCTAGGAACAAACAAGTCACCACGCTCAGCCGAACGGAGAGAGCTCCGAGCAGCAATATCCAACACTGACTTAGGGTAACGCGTTGGCCTCGATCAACGTAGTTGCGCTACGTCAGATCCGGTTAGTACCAGGATGGGTGACCGTCTCTGGACGGGTAAGCCATTTCGGTATGTAACCAGTCAACTAGGCCAACTCAGCCTTTCATCCTTACGGGGTCGATAAATCGAATACCAACCTGTCCGGTTGGGGTGAAGGCGGGGCGTCACCTCTGTCGGGTGGCAGATAACACTGTGTGATCCAATAATTGCCCTCAATTGACAAATGGCGTCCCGTAGTTCTGAGGTGAATTTCACGAAGAACTATACGCTCCTTTACCTTTTTACGACCAGTGTGTTGGCCTACGGCAAGCTTGCATGGCTCACACTACGGACGAGCCAACGTTGGCACGGAGAGGACGGATGCTGCGTATACCTTGCGGGCATAAACACACTGTAACGACAAACTCAATATAAATGTCTTTAAAAAGAAACTGGCGTTGCGCCGTTGCTTAATCCAGAAAAGACAGAGGCGATCATCTTTGGCACGCGTCAGCGGTTGGCTGGCATACAGACGTCTGCTGGTGTCATTGTGGCGGGCACTGTTGTGCACTTCGCAGACGCTCGACTCTGCGTTGACATTCAATCAGCACGTATCAAATGTTGTCCGAGCCTGCACGTACCACACACGTGCTCTACGTCATATCCGACCGCTGCTCACCGTCGATATCGCGAAGTCGATTGCCACATCCACTGTTGGTGCAAGGCTGGACTATTGTAATAGTCTGTTGTATGGCACCTCGGAAGGCAACCTGGACAGAGTTCAGCGCGTACAGAATCAACTTGCGCGTGTTGTAGCCAACTACAGACACCATGGACTGCTAGTGCTACGGACATGCGCCGTCAACTTCATTGGCTGCCAATAAGACAACAGATTGTTTTTAAACTGGCAGCTGTCACGTATAAGGCACGGCTGTCTGGACTCCCGTCGTACCTACAGTGTGAAATTCACGATTACCATCCGTCCAGAACTCTTGCAACTTCAGCTCTTCTCCTTCAGCAACAACCAACCACTATATCATTTGCAGCGATAGCGTTTTGTCCAGCCGCTCCTACAGTCTGGAACTCTCTTGGTGTCCACGCCCGTTCAGCTGATACATTTTTGACATTTAAGAACCGGCTTAAAACTGAACTGTTTAAATCTTGCTACTCATAACCGTTTTTGGCGCCATCGCAGCACTCCAGATTCGCTTGCGAATTGACAAGTAGGGCGCGTTAGAAATTTATTTGTGTGTATGTATGCCACTTCCGAGATTGTCAAGCGCTGCATGGTCACAAGTCTGACTCATGTAAGCAGCGCTATAGCAAGTGTCCAGACCTTTACCTTTACCTTTATGTATGTAAGCAAAACCTCGTTTAGGTGACATCAGCTACGTCCGGTTTTGTTATTTATCGCCTGTTCTTTTGTAATTTTACAACGACGTTCATAACTTGTTAGAACTTTCTTTGTAACTCAGCAGAATTATACGGTAACAGCTGATGTCGGGAAACTTTCAGAATAGGTCGGGAATGCAGCTTACTGGGAGCATGCTATTATATTCACCAGGTGGCAGCACCCTGTAATGGGCGCGGAGCGAGGTTTAATGAGTCTGACACAATTTATTTCTACTATTTCTATCTATTGCTTATTCAAAACACAGCAGTGGACATATGTCGGAGTAGCTTAGTGAATACGCATGAGTCACTCGGTCGGCGCAGAGTTTTGGCTTAGAACTTGGATGGCTGTGAAAAATGTAATTCCAGAATGACTTAAACACAATGGTGTTGTGATGTACGTTTTGCCAGACAACTTCAGATCAACCAGAGGACCAAGTGTCTCGACTAGAGCAGCTTGTCCATTTCGTTGATTCGTTCTGCACGCCACTTTATCAAGTGAGTGCATCGTAATGCTCATTGTATTCTTATTTTTTCGTTTCTAAACGGTAGCTTAAGGCTGCGGCTGTATTTTAAGCCACTTAGGAGTTGTATTTTATATTTGATTGTCTACGGATTAATTTTTGTCGCGCGATGTTATGCAAGCGCGGCCTATGCCGTCATGCGATGACTGTCCGTCCGTCACGTTCGTGAATTCAGTCAAAACTAGTAACCGTATCTTCAATTTTTTTTCACCATCGGGTAGCCAAACCATTCCAATTTTTTTCCGTACAAAATGTCATGACAATATTCCGACGGGGACTCCCCCCTTTAACGAGGGCGTAAAATGCAGGTGAGGTAGGCACAAATCGCGATTGTCGAAGAATAGCTGGCTATCGATCGATTGTTGGACGTGAGCAACCATGGCGACAGACGACCATGCAGTGTCGCACAGACAGCGACGCATCAGTTTATTTTTGTTTATCATCAGCCTGCAGCATGGACGAATACGCAGAAGATAAGAGAACAGAATTTAATTGTACACATTTGTAAATCTAAAGCTGAAGTAACTAATGATTAATAACAGACGGCGCTGGAGGTATCGTACTGCTGAAGCTAACTAGGCCTACAGACACAAGACATGAAGCATCGCGCAGCCTGTCGCGCAGCCTGTCTGCGACAGCAGAGCTATTGTATAAGTATAGCAAATATTGAATTAGCTTAAATATAGTGCTGCAGTGCACAACTCTACATAGGTTTATTTGAGTTGCTGCAAAACGCTTTAATTTGATTCATCTTACAAAAGTAAAACTTTTCTGCTTTTATTTTCGTGCACTTTAAGTTGCAATATATTCAAAAGTACGATACGATCATACGAGTTTCAAACAACAGCTGACGATTGGTCACTGGCGTGTGATCGGTGCGCCGACATATCAAACATCTTCGCCGAATTCCGGCGCTAAATGCAGGTGAGGTATAAAAAATTTGCGATTTTCGACCAATAACTTGCTATATCTCGCAGACGATACAAGATAGCGCCATAGTTACTATGGAATGCGAATAAGAAACTGTACCCAAGCTTTCAAATGGTACCGTTTTCAATGAGCTTCAGTGACCTCTAATCTAGATTTCAAGGTCACGAAGTTACTAAGCCTATAGATGCCCTCGACGTATTGTGTGCGCAGTTTACGCGCGATTTGTTTGCGATAGCTAAGTTTCTTGTTCCATATAAGTATGACGAATGTGCTTTACATCTGACAGAATCTGGTGCAAGTGCAGGCGGAGCTGAGTCCACTAGTTCGACTACTAATCAGCAACAGCACGCACTGGAAGACTGTCCTCCATGATCACACAATGGGTACGTTTTGATCATCCTCTGTCCGCTCTTTAGAGAGTGGCCCAAAAAGTGAGACGGTATGGTATAGTAGGGTTTAACGTCCCACTCGACACATTATAGGTTATTTCGGAAACGATTTTGCTGGAGTCTTTGAAATGTTCCAATTCATTTGTATGATTTTGGCGTTGTGTTCCGCATGTTCAACTTCATAATTATCAACTGAGCAAAATAAAGCGCCGCCACCTAGCGAATGAGAACCACACCGTCGACTAGAATTGTTTCAGCAAATCAAATAAGTAAATAAATAAACAAGGAGATAAATTTTAGTAGAAGAGAAATCAATCATTTTTTTGGAATTTTTAAGGATGTGAGAAATTAAAATTAGTGGCCTCACTTTTTGCGCCACCCTGTAATGTCGTGCAGCCGAAGACTAAAGCCCCGTTTACACATTCACGGTATGAGCTACGGATGGGCCACGGAGGTAAAAAGTTGGTCTTCCGTGGTCTACCGCAGTGTACCGTCACGCTCCAGCCAGGTGACGTTATCAACCACGGTCTCATAACGGTCTGTATACGGGAAACGACGGCGGCTCT
>Ga0209339_1001533_pt1 | contig 10046 bp, 8 predicted proteins | sample OlaalgELextract3_FD_187376 | JGI IMG/M metagenome (GOLD analysis project Ga0209339, IMG submission 187376) | Olavius algarvensis symbiont microbial communities from Tuscany, Italy - Type A ELBA extract 3 (SPAdes) (version 2) | ecosystem: Host-associated > Annelida > Digestive system >...
AGCCGGGTCCCGGTTATACGCCGGGTCCCGGATACAGGCCGGGGGTTAAAGTGAATTGTACCAATAGAAGCCGGGGGCTTCTATCCGAGGTTTTACGGTATGTAATAATTTTTTAATCGCACAATTACCACAATTGCAGTACTGATTATGCTGCTGCCAAGAAGCAAACTAAAGCACAGCTTCTAGTTTCATATCGGTACTTGGTTATAGCTTACTGGAAGCAAGAAACCATCTGTGATGGCATCACACCAGCTGCAACGCTGCATATCTAATGACTGCAACGCTATCGGCTAACGAGATTTTGCTGACTCAGCAAAACACACAAACCATGGGAAATACTCGCAATCACTTAGGGGAATGGTGGTCCACACTACAAAACGTATCTCCAGAACCAATTTTTGGTTTGTTGACACAGACATACACAAGTAAACAGACAGACAGACAGACACACAGATAACAATTCCAGCTTTCGCTTACAGTATTTTACTTTGCTCTCTCGACTGACAAACAGGCAAGTGACCAAGCAAGTCAGTGCATGACCTGTTCAAGCCCAGGCATCAGTCGATTGAACAGCCTTCTAGTCTCGATGTGCTCCGGCACGAACGGAATTCCAATCGACTTCGGCAGTGAGTTGAGGATGTACAGTGCAAGTCTTTCATCAGCAGAACCGAGATGTGAATGTGCCGGCCGCATCTGTTCTGTAACTCACAAACATCCACTACTGGTTGACTGATACAGCAATCAATGAACAAGGTGGTACAGGTACACAAAACACCGAATAACAAATGTTCTAATATAGCAGGCCTATACTTATACTGTTATACAATATTTTTCTTGACAGACTGAGCAAGTCACAAATATAATTTATTGAAAAGTGTCTCAAATCATTAACAATTATCATTAGTGCATTTTGCGTGTTAAATTTTTTTCACTTTTTTTCGTTTAGAGCAGTTCCATTGTAATCTGTTGTAAATAAACAAAAAAGAAAAGTCCTATGTGGGCATTTAAAGCGGCGCTGATCTCCGTTTCATTAGCTCTCAGCTAGACGCCAGCTTACACTGCGAGACCACGGATACAAGGTTAGTGCATCACGCGGTGTGCCTGTTTGCTCCTCAGCCTTCGCCGGCAGGCCTACACACTGCGCCGACCCACGGAGGGGTGGCCAGGCTGAGTTGACCTGAGTGGCTGGTTATACACCGAGACCCGCTCACGGACGGTTACCCATCCGAGTACTAACCGGGCCCAACGTAGAGCAACTACGTTGATCAAGACCATTGCGTTAACACAGATAATTAAATTACGATGAAAATCAGCCTACGCTGACTGACCAAAGTCTGCAAGTTTGTAAACGCGCTGTCCAATATTGACAGTAGTGCTACTCGGATAGACTGGCGGCGTTCCGAGATGTTTCCGACAGAACTCGTCAAGCAGCTGCGTCGGTCTGCGACTGTCTCTCCACTGGCAAACTCCGGACGAGCAGTACGTTTGAGGTAGACCAACCGAGGCGCCAAACTGACTCAGATATCGATTCTCTAAATCAATCGTCGTCTCTCCCATGACGTCATTTGCGCTCAGCAGATCGTAGTCTTTGATGCGTATTCGCAGATCTTTCGACAACGGAAAACAGGCTTTCAACTCAAACATCCTGCATTTAAACACGCACAGTTTAACACTGTCAGATTGGAGCTATAGCAAATAAAAACAAACAAAACAATAATAAAGTGCAATGGCCAAAAAGAACTTGAGAAAATCAACGGCTAGGAACTGCCGGGGAGGGGTCAAGAATGATACCTCTGCCATGCTCCAAATCAATCTCTGACCTTGTGTGATCTTGACCTTTGACATCCTGACCCCCACAGTTGACCGTTTCAAGCCCTTACCAATGGACCACTTGTGCCAATTTTCATCAAAATCAGTTCATTCGTTTTTGAAACATCGTGTTCACATTATTTTAGCAACGGATGAACGAATGGACGTACAGACAAACGGATAGAAGGATAAACTGACAGGCAGAAAATATAATTCCTCTGCCTGCCAATCGGGCATGGCGAAGGCATGTACATACAACTTAATAGTTACGGCACATCATCAATTATAGCCATGTTATCGTTGACTAATTTTCCATTTCATTTATTCGTGGCTATAATTACTGCAGTTACGCTCTTATCACTTCATATTCATTATCACGTCGCTGTCACATAATCCGTTGTTGTTACTTTTGCGGTTGTATAAAACTGTTCACTGAAACTAACTTTCCAAACACTGGATTCAACGTGTTCGGCACGTATTCATCAGAAGTGTCCAACTTTGTCGTACCCAGCCTCACTTGCACGTACGGATCAGCCTGAAAACATTCACAAATACATTCATACTCGTTCAATCTCGTTTGCTTCACGAATACGTGAAAATAATGCATTGCAAATGTGCAAAAACGTGCAAATTTAACTGCATAAACAATCTAAACAAACTATGTGGTTAACCTCGGGTGTGCAAACAAGTCGAGCAAGACTACAAATCCGAACGTACCGAGCCACCGGGATCATGCGGCTGCAAGTCGAACGCTCTGATAATGTAAACTCTGACAACGCATTCGACTGGTCCACACGGTGGGAGACTCTGAATCATCTTTGGAGGAAGCGGAGCAGCTGGATCATCAGGCAGGGTATACAAAAAGAAGTTCCCCTATAGCACCAGTTTCAGCAGCAAAATACAAACACGAAAATCGTCAGTAAGCAAGTAAATACAGCGTTTTCAAATGAAAGCAACTGTAAGTGATGAGCAAGTAACAAATACGAACCTTGAACTCTCCTGCTATACTCGTCTCTATCTCATCAGCATTTTTGCCTCTTGACAATTTGAATGGCTGGCAAAAGTCTCTGAATTTCTTGAATTCTGGTACCTTCTCAAGTTCCGTCTCATAAACCTGCAACAGCATTTCAGTCATTACAAGAACTTAGCTATCGCAAACAGATCGCGCGTCAGCTGCGAACACAATACGTTGAGGGCATCTATAGGCCTAAATATTACACCATGACCTTAAAATGTGGGTTACAGGTCACTCAAGGTCATTGAAAATTGTATCATTTGAAAGCTTGGGAAGCCTTGGGTACCGTTTCCTATTCGCCCTCCATAAACTCTGGCCGTATCTTTAGCCATTTCCGAGATATTCAGCGTCAAAGAATAGCCTGACCTTGAAATTTGGGTTTGGGTCGTTCAAGGTCATTGTAAATGGCGAGGTTCGACAGACCATGCATGACTTTCTATTAGTCCGCCATTGTCCGCCCTATAGCTCTATCTTGTACCATTTGCGAGTTATTTGACGTTGAATAATACCGTGACCTTGAAATCTGGCTTAGAGGTCACTCAAGGTCATTGAAACTGGTGCCATTCAAAAGCTTGGGTACGGTTTCCTATTCGCCTTCTATAGTAACCATGGCCGTATCTGTAGCCGTTTGTGAGCTATTCAGCGTCAAAGAGTGGTGTGACCTTGAAAACAGGGTTTAGGGTTCGTTCAAGGTCATTGGAAATGGCACCATCTGAGAGATCGCATACAAGTTCCTATTCACCTTCCATAGTAACTATGGCGCTATCTTGTATCGTCTGCGAGATATAACGACTTATCGGTAGAAAATTGGGAAATTTTTATACCCCACCTGTATTTATCGCCCCCGCAGGGGGTGACTCCGTCGGAATTTCGTGAAGTTGTTTAATGCTGCTAAAACTAGAATCATTGGGCTACCGTGCGGTGAAAGAATTATGACAATATGTTAAGCCATTTTCATCTAATACCGGAACGTCACGGACAGACGGACGGACAAAATTGCAATATCAATATCGTGCGTCAGTATACTGACGCGCGACGCGCAAGCGTCAGTATACTGACGCGCGATAAAAATGTTAACAGTGGACGTTATCGTCTGTGTGGCTGCAACGTTTCTTATGCAGTCCTCTCCTAGGAGGCTGCATTACGCGTTACAACCTGTCCGTCTTTTCGTCTCTCTGTCCGTCTGTCCCACACTCATCGTTAACGCGCAAACGAAAACCACATCGTTCAAACTTAGATTAGATTACTACGTCACAAGTAACTGGCAGAGCAGTTTCGAGGGAGGGCCACGGGTGTCGTGTCGGCACGGGCTGCACTTTCTTGTGGAAAGCAAATTTCATGCTGCCTTCCATTTTAGTGATAACGTAACAATGTGCAATAGTAAAAATAACAATTGCTAACTCAGCTTAACAGGACAGGACGATTAAACAATTTGCTAACTGCAGTGCTATAAATTACGATTTTATTTCATTATCACAATGAAAATATTAACGATAAATTTATGACAGGCCTGAAGCTTGTCGTAGCCAAGTTCCACATAGTGCCAACATTTGTCCATGTTTCCAATCGATGCATAGTACTTGGACCACCAGTCAATTCCTTCATCTGTCACCATGTGTACAGACACCTGCAATATTACAGCAGCACCGACGTACGTACGGAAATTGTTCACAAATCTCTCAAAGCAATGAGATTTGCAAACTTTCACTACAAGTGAGTTGTAATTCACAATATTTTAAATGTTTCATTGAACAAAAACATGGTTGCTCGCTGTAGTCCACGTCACGTTTAGTAAGATTTGCATTATTAACTGTATAGTCGTCATCACTGTGTTGTGCAGCTGACAGTAAGTAAAATACATGTATTCTAACACACAGCGTAAATTATTTACACAATTTTCTACCAACTTTTGTAATGTGTAACAAAACACGAGAATTGTTTGCAGTTTTTGTTATGCCACGATGCTATAACACTTATATTTTGTATTAGAAATACATGAAAGCATTATCTCTACCACGCCTCCCTCCACGTGACGGTCAGTGAGGCATTGTTTGCATTGTAGAATGTCTGTAGTAATGTCCGTTCCTCTGTATCTTAGTAATGACGTTTGTAACTTAGCATCGGAAAAACGATTACATTCTGTCTTCAAAATTGGCAGGTTTTGGTCCCAGAAGTACTTATGGACTTATGGCAGAAACTGAAATAGTTTAGTGATGTTAGCGCTTACACTGATTGGGTTCAATGGTGTAAAGCATATTTGTTTGTAACAAAGTACTAGTTGTTTCTTTTTGTTTTGTTAATGTTTGTTTTTTTTCTTTGTCATATTTTTCATGCTTATGTTATAACATAAGCATTAATCATAGGTCGCCAGCTCGATAGGACGTCACTGTCATTCTGTTATGGCAAATAAATATTGTTGCAGTGGACCACAAGGCAATGTTTGATATGTCTGCCATCACTTGATTATATGCTCACTTTTAGCAAATTTTTGGTATTTTATTAAATGATAAATGTACCCATAAAGCATTTGCATTGTTAAAGATAAAAGAGTTGAATTGATCATACCGACGACGGAGCTTTGCTGCGAGCTGGTATCATATCAATCACGTGATCACTGGCAGCCTCCTTGCTGTCGCCGACATCTGACATAAACAATTGCATTATATTTCTCGCACATCAAACATAATTTACACTGGCCACTGTCACAGAATAATGGCATAACTAAACTGCATGCACGTAGCACTGAAGATAAATGCAAAAAAAATCACAATTATCAAGAGAAACAAAACTGACCAGTGGCAGATGGTTTATCAGTGTCCAGTTCAGCGGTGACAACGGCCGGTTGACGCCGATATCGCTGTAGTGACTTGACTACATGGACTCCCACGATGGGCTTGCGACCAAACTGGCGGTTGTCTCGTACACAGATGTTAATAGGTGGCGCATACAGCTCCTCCAACGGCAGCAACTGCACCATACACAACTATACTGCACCCGTGTGTTCACTGAAGAAAGAATAACTTTCAACTGTTCATGCATAATAAGAGAATAATATTTCTGTTAATAAATTTAATGATGCGAATATAAAGAAATCAATTGCACCACCACGAACAACTGAAATTGATAAAATTAACACATTCTTCATATTTAGTTTCATTAGCACAACTTAAATATACAGTACATACAACAAACTAATTTGCAACAGCATATCACAGGATATTGAATTTGTCAACTCATTCAAAACACTGAAAACAGCACTAAAACACAAACGATGTTATTGCACTTGATCACTAGATTAACTTCTTCTCGGGAAGTAGCTGGAGTTTTAGATTTGCACTAGCACCAAAGGTATTAGTACTGATGATTTCTTGTTCTTAAAAATTCTGAAATTTTTGTCTTAAAATTGCATGTTCTGCTGCATTGTGGCATACTTTTTTGAAGACCATAATGCGTTCACAATCCCAAAATCTGTCACTGGATTAACTTCGTTTGGGGGCTACAGTTCTCCCGGGGGCCATGGAGCCAAAGCTAATGCTTCCATACGTTCCTGCTTCTTCGTTATCCCATCTTAGCACTCTGCCATCATTGAATGAGTCATTAGAAAATTTCTCAGTTTTCTCACGTTTTGCAAACGCCATCCGTCAGTCATTATTTTGTCTTCCTCAGCTCCAATGAATATATTCTTCAATCACACTTCAGTCAACCCCGATGTAACTGAAAACGAATGAACCAGAAGATACTTACAATGTCAAAGAACAATGTAGGTTCGTCGAAGTTCGGATTGCGTGCAGCATTCTTGATGACCTTTGAACGAACTATTTGACCTCCGACCTCAATCTCAACGTTTGGCGACACCACATTGGACAGTTGGAACTTTCTCATGCTTCGGATGCCCCAACATACCACCTTCAAAATAACATCATGCAGCTCACTCATACCTGTAAGAATCACACACATGATATCAATACTCTTAAAACATTAATTTCTCTTCCAGTAGACATTGACATAATACAACAGAAACAGCAGCAGAAACAAGAAAATCTGCAGTGCAGAGCACAACAAGTGAACCCACCCCCACAATCATATACAATGCTTTTGGGGCAGACAGACAGACACACAGACCAGCAGCATGACGTCGTGCAAACAATACCCGCCCATGCATAGTATGCAGGAGCAGGTAAAAAGTACCAGGTAAGCTGCATGTCATTGGGTCGATGTCTGCAAGTTATTTCTTAAGTACATGTATGCATCACTTAAGCTGCAAATTATATTAAGTTCTTTGGAAAAAATTATGTCAGTTCATAAGTAAAAACTTTGTAAATTTCTGAAAGTATGACAAAAATAAACCTCAATAGCAGTACGTTGAAGCTGCGGCCGCACGCCATTTGGAACCATCATCAGTTGGCCACGTTTTGGTGGCAACACTGGCGGTGCTTTTCCTTCAGTCTGTGCACAAAATATGTACAGTACAGTCAGTACTTTAACACTCTCGATACATTAGTAATGATAAATAATTTCATAACCTTTCACTGTATCTATAGTCTCATCTAAACACTTTTATATTCTGCAGTATGCACAAATTTTAAGCCTGTATTTGACTTGTTAATTCTCGTATCAGCAGTTAATTAACGTAAAGAGATGCACATAACACAACCAGAAAGAGTTCAAAGGCAGCAAGGAGTTCGCCTCGTGGTGACCCACGCTTAGTCACTGGCAGCCAATGCAACACAGCTGGACGGGTCTTCTCTGTATCCAGCTTCACAATCGGTACAGCTTCTGTCCTGCCCAGAAACTCAGAATCACCCTAAACAACATAGAAACCACGAATAATCATAGACGAAATCAAATACGCAGACAAACGTACGTCAAAAGCATTCTTACTGCTGCAACGTCATAACCATGCATCACAATACGCATAACACATGTATGAAAATATTTAATTGTGATTTGATTTTCTGGACGAAGTCAATGCAGCTTTAGCGACTTAAAAATGGTGAATCCCTTTGCAACCTTTTGAAACAAATGACTTCAGTCCATCACCTGCAGCTGCTATAAACAGACTATTAAAAACTTTGCCATTTTGCAACACACGGCCGTTACAGAACACAGACAGACAGACAGACAGACAGACAGACAATACAGAAGGACGGATTTGTCATAATAAAATTCAGGCGTTTACAACGTGACGCTCGGCTAAAACGATGAGAATGGTAAACGTTCTACCAAATCTGATGTAGGTTACGCTGTAGTGTTCGCTGAATGCCTGGCTGGTGGACTAGCTTGCGGAGATCAGCGCCGACGTACGAGAAGCGGTAGCGCATTAGAGGTGCTTCGCGACGATGCGCTATACAATAATACACTTTACTTTACTTTACTTTATACACTGTAAACCGTGCTAAAATAGCAACTTACGAAGGAGTCATAGTCAAATATTTCCACGATTATTTTCGGTGGGTTGTCAGCGACGCTCTGTGGGTCACCGTGAATCTCGACGGTGTCAAAGACGAGCGTCTGATCCCACGTGGGACAGATGGTCTTCCTCAAGTTCTCTGTCGCTTGACTGTGGTTGAGGAACACGACTCGAGTAAACGGATCTACATACAAACACATCCTGTATAGGCCTATACAGCTCTTCCAGCTTTAACTTTAGCTTAGGCTGCAATAACACGTATCAACCATGCAAAATTACGGCAGAAAGAAAATAAGAACCCCGCTCGGGTGCTCGTTTGCCAAGGCGAACTCCTTGCTTTGCTTGCTTGCCTTTTTTATTTTTATTTATTTTTATTTTTATGGTGGCCAGTTTCAACGAGCGGTTAGCTCCTCTGGTAGCCCACCTTTGGTAAATAAATATGTGTGGGGGGGTCATCTCTCCCGAGTGCGTTAAGTTCGGGGTCCCGTCCCCGCAGGGCGCGGGGCTGAAATTCAAAATTCGATCCGCTTCCTAGAAGTTGTGTCCCTCGAGCCATAAAATATACATGCTAAGTTTCATCGACGTCGGCCCAGCGGTCTGGAAGCCTTAGGGTTTTGAATATGTTGACACCGCACGCATGGACGCACGGACGGACATTTTGGCTGGTTTTATGAGTTCTGCCAATAGGCCTACTTGTCTTTGCTTCATATACGAAGGTTGACGAGTTACCTCCGAAGAGACGACTAAAATGGCAGAACGTCAACATAAAGAAAGAAATGTGCTACGTATATACATGAACTTTAAGTACATCAAGAATTTCATTTAGGAACAGTGTTTCTAATGTTCACACATGAATGACATGATGTATAGCAGACAACCAAAGAAGACAAAACTGACTTGATAGACGTAACGCATGAAAAACGGTTAGAACGGATACCTGAAAGGCCACTGCTGTCACCAGATAACAAGTCACGACCTTGGTAAATGTAAGCTCGAAGCTGGTAACGATATGGTTCTGCATTTGAATACAGTAACATTCACTGGTATATCACTGAAATTTTAGTTTTAAGTACAAAACTTCTGTTTACCGTTAACTCGTTTATTTCACGATGACCATTTAAATGACCATTTTTAAAGCACTCATTGAATAGAGTTATTTAATATCTACATAGTTCAGTCTATTGAATATGCTAAATAAACAGTGATTTTAAACTAATCTATTGCTGGCATTTGTTACGGAAAGTCAAAATCATAAAAAAACAATTGCAAACGTGAAATGTAGTGAAATGAAACAAGAGCCCATAGTAATACGACGAAATGCGCCTCAATGACAAGTGCCGTGAAAAGTCGAGCGATGAGTGTTATTAACAAGTTGCGACGGTTGCACTGTGTTTACAACAACCGCGGTGTGATGTAAAAGTCAAACAGGAGGCCGTATATACATGTAGTAATACGGAGCAATATGCCAAAACTCCAAAGATGGCCAAGATTCAAGGTCTTGGGTCACGTTAGGTGGTTGAGTACTATTGAATTTCTGGAGCTGGATCGCCTATCATCATTGAACAGCAACTACACTGTGTTCCAAAAAAACATGTGACCACGTTTTTGATGATAAGTTGAAGTAGAACTGTCTGTTTAGAAAGATTTTTGGCACACTTATTACCAAGAGTACACGACATCGACAAGTGTTTTCATTTTCCCACCTCACCTATTTCGTGCAGCTACTTTACCTTGGGAAATTGTCAAGACCTAAATATCAGCAAAAATTAAACAAAATCATGAAAATTTTACAGGAAGATGTGATTCTGATTA
>Ga0209339_1001534_pt1 | contig 10044 bp, 8 predicted proteins | sample OlaalgELextract3_FD_187376 | JGI IMG/M metagenome (GOLD analysis project Ga0209339, IMG submission 187376) | Olavius algarvensis symbiont microbial communities from Tuscany, Italy - Type A ELBA extract 3 (SPAdes) (version 2) | ecosystem: Host-associated > Annelida > Digestive system >...
CCTTCATTGACCACCATCACCATTACTACTACTACTACTACTACTACTACTACTACTACTACTACTACTACTACTACTACTACTATTTGTAGTTGTTGTTTAACCAGCCTACATTCAAAGGTCATTACAAGTTAGGAGATCTTTCAACATTGCTGGAACGGGTCTGTACAGACTGTACATACTATATTACCAACCACGTAAAAATAATGACGGTATATGATAACACAGATCACTCTCTCTTCCAATCTGTAATTTTTTGCATTAAGTCATATCCGTCACTAACTGGCTCATGAATCGCCTGTATAAGGCTACAATAAAATAAACAAATTGTGTATATTACAGAACAGACACATATATTTAAGTGGAAATAAATGCACACACAGAAACAGTTTCCCAAGACTGCATAGGGACAGCATCTCTATTTAAAACAACAAGAAACCTCTGTGCATGTACAAGAGATGAGCGTTATATACCATAAAGACTGACAACTGGACATGTTGGAAGATCCTGCTTTCTCGCACAGTCAGGCATTTCGATGTCTGGCTTGGAGACAGCGGAACGCATCTGCCAGAGAGACAAAGACTGTTGTCGACTAATGATTAAACTCACATACTCGCTGATGTCACTGAATGTCTCCTCAGCATCAGCAACCCGTGATACCTGTCACACGTGTTCAAACAAACAACAAGACTAGTACATGGACAACTTCGTTACCAGTTTTAAATTCTGCTTCAGTTACATATATATATATGTTTATCTGCATGGCTGACAAATATGTGGTAAGTATGAGGTGAAAGGCGTTCAAAGAAAATGTTGAAGTAGTCGATAAAAATATGAAAAGCTTGCACTTAAATAAAGAAACTGCAGTGATTTGTAGTAGACAGAGAAGACTATTAATGCATAACCAGACCAATACTGGTGAAAGCAAAAAATGGTTTCTTTGATGCATTAACGTATTCTCAGCTCGCTGGGGTTGACCTGGAATGTGGTCCGTTAAGTGAGTGTGTTGCATTACTGTTGTTTTCAGTAAGCAATGGATAAGGTGCTGTTTTAGCAGATAAGTGTTGAGAGCAGACTGTATGGAGTAGATAGACTGCACATCATAGATGTCATGAGAAAGATAAGGTTCCATTCGTGAAGTATGGTGACAGATAAAGATCTCACATCAAAATCAAACACTACATGTGTCGGTAGAAACAGTAGCCAATCTGACAACGCGTACTACATCATGACAGACTAGTTTAATCAGCACTGTACAGTGTACAAAAGTGGCATACATCAAAACAGGTTAACATCAATCATAACTTTCAAAAGTATGTAACTACAGTGAAAAACATAAGTCTGAATGACACATAAATTTCTGCAACTCTGCCATGAGACAAAACTAAAGTGGACTGTCATCACATCACAGAACGTAACGCAGCTGTCTATCAATGCTTCCCATCACAGCAGTTAGCCGCAGAACAGATCCAACAAAACTGCTACACTCCCACGAGGCAGTGAAAGCACAGACGCTCGACACTTACGTTTTTCACTTCTCCATTTTCGTTGTAGTAAGTTAAAACATCGTCAACTGCACTGAGATATTCCGCGATCTCATCAGTCTGCTCCATGGAACTCTTGTCAAAGTCAACAGAGATCAAAACTTTAACGCTTCCAATCTGAAACAAAGCCACATCATAATGCAAATTAATGGCTGTCAGTAAGTAAGCTCAGAAGATAACTAGAAGGCTAGACAGTCTATCACACACAGAACTAACAGCAAACTAGGTTCACATCATCTAAACTGATGAATTATTAATAAATAAAGCTACAATGCTGTGCTATAATGCACTTAAATTTAAAAAAAACAGCTGTATTTCTGGTACACGTTCCAAGTATTATTAATGAGAATGATGAAGTATTAACCTCAGAAATAACTACGTCCAACTGCTGCTTGTTGACTGGATAATTTGGCAGAAACACTGCGACTGGGTTTGCACAGCTTTCAATTACTTCTCGGAGGACATTCTCCTTTAACAACACAAAAACAACAGCAGATGAATTAATGAGCTAAAACTTCATGGAAAGTACTAATATAATATACAGTAACACACATTATACACTTGTTATAGGTTTCAAACAAACTAGAAAAGCTAATCAACCCCACGGAGTCAAGAACGATGCCTCTGCCAGGCCGTCAAATCTAACTTTGGCCTTGTGTGACCTTGAACTTTGACCTTCTCTGCATTCAGGCTGATGTGATAAAATGAGCATTTAATGTAATATGTGCCTGCAAAGTTCGGTTAAAATTCGTCAGGTAGTTGAGATATCTGGCCAAAAGGGATTTTGTGACCTATTTCAGTGCTGTGACCTTGATCTTTGACCTCCTGAACTCAAGAGTTGAACGTTTCATGCCCTTGCCCCATAGACCATTTGCGCCAATTTGCATCAAAATTGGCTGATTGTATTTAAAAATATCGTGTTCACAAATTTGGTAAAAAGTGCTACGAACAGACGAAAGGAAATACAAACAGACAAGCCGAGAATATAGTGCATCTGCCAGCTACTCAACCTAACTCAACTCTAACTGGGTGAAGGCATAAGAACAAGAAAATACAATAAAGAGATTAACTACAAACAGAATTACATTATAATCCAATGTAACACATTTCTGCTTTGTTTAGACTTGGTAAAAATCTTCATTAACTTCACAAAAATTATTACAATAACTGTTATATGATATATTACACATAATTCATGTTTCTGAACTGCTGGCTTATATCACAAATGCACAACGATAAAAATATAATTTTTGTACAAACATTTAAACATAATGCAGTACCTCTACAGGGTTTGCCACGAACATTGATCCTGGGTATTTATCAATAAGTTGTCGACAGTGCTCTTGCACATCAATTCCTGGAAAACCTATTTATAATCAAAAATATCAGCATTAACTGCAGATAAAATATGCAAACCTAAAATGTGCAGTTCAGTTCTGAAACAAACATTCATTATAAACATTATAGCAAAATGTTACCTATTATGCTAATCAGTGGACATTTAAGAAAATCTGTTTTCTTTTCTGTTTCTGCTTCGTTTTGTTCTGTCTGCTCTGCAGTTTCTTTATCCTGTTTACAGACGAAAACAAATAGCTGACACCATGTCTCACAAAACCAGACCGCCAAGATTAATATGACACAACTTCACCACCTCACAACATTTACTAACTTGCTACCAAAAATTATATTAGTAAATGTTGTGAATTGAAGTTGTCATATCAATCATAGGGATCCAGTTTTTTGAGACACAACATATATTAGACACATGAAACATCGTTATCAAATCAAATACTTTAAACAACAATGGTCGTGAATGACTTCAGTATTTTAATAAAGAAATTCTTACATATGACATATTTCAGTTAATGTCACATTTAACCACATTTCAGTTTCATTTTTTGCCTGTGCAGTGGTCTAGTGGTAGAGTATCGGATTGGTAACTGAGAGGTTGCGGGTACAACTCACACCCCAGTCCACTGCAAGCAACCTTGAGCAAGTTGCTAACCTACTGCATGCTCAGGTCAACTCAGCCTCCTACCCTAGGCGGGACGGGAAATAAGTAGTAGCTACGGCCATGGGGTGAAGGCCTAGTGTGGCTGATTGGGGCGATGGTGTGTCTGCACCATGGGTGCAATTGTCCGTTAGCGTAGGTAATGGATGGCCACATAATGTGCTGCGGCACCATTGGCTCATGCCAATCAGCTGCCACTTCTGAGATTGTAAAGCACTGCTGGTCACGAGTCTTGACTCGTGTAAGTGGCGCTACAGCAAGTGACCAGACGTTTACCTGTTACCTGATATATTTACTTAAATTCAAATTAAATAAGAAAGCAATTAAATAAAAATACTTTGTTTTCAGATGCTTCTTCAGCTGCCAATCTCATGTCAAGAAGTCGAAAGACTTCTGTTTGAATATCATCTGCAGTTTGGTCGTCATTTACCTACAAGTAACACAACAATTAAAACAGACACTAAGAGTAATATAAACCTATAAAATGATTCCTTAGTGGCTAAATGCTAACTTGATGCAACAAGTATAGCTGTGAGCTACATCAACGTAAGATGAAAACACAAGACAATGTTAGTGAAAAGAACAGTCATTGAAACCACAGAATGTACGGTACCAAAATACACAACGTCACATAACATAATAGTATTGAATTCTTTACATTAACAATTACCTTATCCTGCTGTTCTGTAACAAAAATTCAGTCACAATTTGCAACTCTCCTCCAAATTTATTAATTAGCACCTGAAAAATAGAGTACTGTATTGTCTTTCAACCAAGACATAAAATGTACACTGAACAATGCTCCAAATTTTAAGAAAAAAAAATAAACTTAAAATAAATTCATAGCAAGTTGAACTGACTTTGCTACACTGAAGGATTTCAATCATACTTTGTAATGCAATGCAATTTTGACAAACTGCTACTACCATGACAATATCCAGCTTGCCAATGTCCTCGAGATAACCAAGAATAGGCAATGTCTGATGCTTGTAGTCAGAGATGCGACGTGACGTCACAGCGTCGTCATCACCAGCATCATCATCATCAGTATCAGCAGCAGCAGCAGCAGCAGTACATTTATCTCTCATGTACACTTCGTCACAGTCAAGCAGCAAAACAAATGTGAGTCCGCCAATCTACAAACAACATCAACACACAATACACAGTTTAACATGTAGGAGTACATCAGCCTTAACGATGGCAGGTATGCAGTTGTTTAACTCTGATGGAAAACTGGAAGTACCAAAACTTGCAGATGCACCTAATAGGAAAATTGTATTTGTGCAGCTGAAAGCCGCACTAATAGAGCAGGAGTAAATAGAGAGGTTAAGACCATGCACAGTCATATGATGGGTCCACTGCTGCATGTGTGCAATGGACTCACCCGCCCCGAGGACGAGTCCATGTTGGCACCAGACATCAGGACAACGGGACATAATGACTTGATGGGATGGTGTCAAAGAGCATATCAAATATTTCTATGTATACACTGTCTTCAGAAAAAACAAACACTTTTGTTTTCTTGCATATCTCTTAGAAAAAGTAACGAATTTGAATAAAAATTTCAGACAAAATAGACAAAAAAAATGCTGATTGTAACAGCATAAAAATAATTTGTATTCTTCTTACATATTCTTTGCTAGCAGCGATGTAAACCGGACGTCAGTAAAAGTGTCATTACAGGCAATAAGATTTACTGTTGGAAATCACATAATTATTAAATGTTTGTGAATAAATAAAAAGTATGAAGCAAAACACTTTCTGAAGATGTTTCCTGAGGATGGAGTTTTAATGGGTTAAAACATTTAATGGAGAAAGTGACACCAGTGGCATCACTGACTCGTGTTTGGGTTGTGGTCGACCACACAATGCCTACCCTACTGCAAAAATCAACAAAGTTAAAGATCTTGTACTGATATTTTGATCAGTGTCTTTACCCCATCAGGACTTCATCCTCTGTCAAAAACATCTTGAGCAAGCACTTTTCTAGCAAAAAAAACTTAAGAAAAATACAAATTATTTTTATGCCGTTAGAATCAGCATTTCATCAGCTATTATGTCTGAAACTTTCATTCAAATTGTTTACTTTTCTAAGAGTTATGCAAGAAAACAAAGGTGGCTGTTTTTTTTGTGAACACTATGTATATTATGTGTTTGTGTTCTGTATTTTGTATGTGTCTTGTGCTCTGTTTTGGACTCTTGATGATGATTTCAGCCTGTCCTTGAGAGGATGCACAGGTTTGACACAAGCATAGAAGGCAAATCAAGAGGCAATAAAACTGGCTACCAAGTTTAACCTGAAAATGGCCGTTAAAACGGTGTGTATATGTGTTATTAGAAAGCATTATATGCAAGTCATAGTTCACCAGAGTAAACAGTAGAGACGATGCGATCACACAGTAATCATTCTTATCATACTAACCCATTGATTGAACTCTTCCAGTTGGTCCTTGGTTCGTGGAAATCCTTCAACAAGTATCACCGAGGTTTCATCAGAAAACTGCAGAGCGTTCTTGACAAGCTCCCATACCACTTCCTGCAAACAATATTAAAAGGTACAGTACCTTTAGACAAATATTTCGTTTGTTTTCTTTTCTGACTCTAAGAAAAAATTTTAAAAAATAAATGACAATTTCATACAACACGGCTGAGGAAATGCTGATTCTAAATGTATAAAAATAATTTGCCTTCTAGTTAAATATTCTTTGCTAGCAGCAACGAAAAGAGAAGTTCAGCAAAAGTGTTTTGAGTTCCAACTTCTCAGGTGGTACACCATTCTGTGACTTTCAAACAGTGAACAGAAAAGCAAGAGAAGTAAGTAAAGAGTTCAAGACATCTGCCTCACATCGTCCACAAGCTCTCCAGCAGCCATCTTCTGCTCGACCTCCGACCAGTCGAACTGTTCTGGTGTTTTACTCTCGACAGCATCTTTCAGCAGCTGACTGACTGAGATGTACTTGTAGTCGGGATGTAAGTCAATAATTTGCTGACAGACTGTATTACGCCCACATCCAGGTCCACCTGCAGCAACACAATAAGACCAAATATTCTCAAAAAATTAATTTTAAATAACTACATCACGCAGTTACAATAACTAGCAAATATACCATTGAAAAGGTCAGAACAATGCACTGTAGGCAGCTAAAGGTTCACACATCAAGCCACTGCTGTACAAGCTGCATGGGCTACAGTTCCTTAGCAAATACAGTACAAGGTCACAGTGCTGACTTTAAAAATCCACAGCATTTCAAATTTCAATGCTGGCATATCCCAGTCATCACATCAGACCATGAGACTGTGTACGAAGCTACACTCTTCAAAAACAGATGTCCAAGCCATTGATCAAGACAAGAGTTTGCACATTGCATTGTTGGGGCTGAGCTGCCAGCTACCAACCGCCTCCCAAGGTGGCGCATAGGAGAACGACCTCCAGATACTGGGGTCAGCTGCGAACTAAGCAGACGCTTGCTGTCTGACGAATAAGCAGTGGCAGACCTGCAGCAGCAGTGTCATCAGAGCATGGAGGTGGTAGTCAGGTGGCACTGTCTACTGTCACTAAGTATCCACATTCACCGCTTCTCCTGGATTTCCAATGATGGGCACACTCGGAAGGAGATTGATCCCATACTTTCATCTTGCAGCAAAATGGTTCGACAGTGCAGAGTTTATCGCAGTTTCGATGTTGACTCTGACCATTTTCCTGTGTTGGCGACTCTGAAGCTTAAGCTTAAGAGATCGGTTCAGCCTCAAAGCAAGCACTTCATCCCAAACCTGTAATCTCTTTCAAATACTGAAGTGAGTCAGAAGTATGTGGCAAATGTTTCCTTAAAACTTAGAGCCACCTCCTTGGAGGATTAGACCCTTGAAGCCATGTGGGGTTATTACAAAAGTGCTCTCAATCTTGCTGCAAGAGAGCTTCTGGGAAAACGTTTGTGTGCCGAGAAACCATGGATATCCCAGGCTACTCTTGCTATTATCGATCAGCGCAGGCAAGCTATCCAAAGGGGAGATGTAGAGGAATACAGACGCCAGGCAGTGGCAGGGCCAAGAAGAAGATCACTGAGGCATGATAAGCAGCAACGGATGGAGCAGGTAACAAGCATGGATGAGAATCATCTCCTGCGTGGCGAGATCAAAGATGCCTTTGCTTCATTTCGGCAGCTGAAGCAGAAATGTGCAACTTCATCAGCCCCGTTAAAGGCGCTGGATGGAAAACTACTGTCCGACGGCATCTGTTGCTGCAAGGTGGCAGGAGCACTTCAGCACTTTACTAAATCGGCCTACAGAGTCTCCCCCGGACGCTCTGGTATCTGAAGCACGAGCATCCATGCCAGATTCCACCATCCTACCCTCCCTCCTACAATCATCGAGGTTTACAAAGCCATGACAAGATGAAGGCAGGCAAGGCACCAGGAGTATGAGGTATCTATCCAGAGTACATCCAACACGGTAGAAGTGATGCCCTACACACACTGCACAAAATATTCACTTGGGTCTGGAAAGTGGTTCCTGAGAAATGGCACCAGGGCATCATAATCCCTCTGTATAAAGGAAAAGGATCCAAGTCGGAGTGCAGCAATTATAGAGGGATAACTCTGCTTTCCGTGCCGTGCAAGGTGTTTGCACATATTATCCTTGCAAGAATCAAACCAACATTGTTGTCACACAGGCGTCCTCAGCAAAGCGGATTCATGCCCGGTCGCTATACGTGTGATCACATAGCAACCTTGTGTAATATTGCACAACGGAGGCAGGATTTCAGCCATCCAACTTTTGCAGCATTTCTTGATCTCCGTGCTGCTTTCAACAAGGTGGTATTCCGGATAAGATTGTGAGATTGTTTAGAGTGCTGTACGACAACTCTGTTAGTTGTGTTCGGACAGGTGGGACTCACAGCTCGTGGTCTAAAATCGAGGCTGGTGTTTGCCAGGGCTGTGTGCTGGCCCCGGATGCATTTGCCACAGGCATGGATTGGTTGCTGGAAAGGACTGTTGAATCTTGCTCGATTGGGATGGCGTTTGGCCAAAGCTCATTCACTGATCTAAATTTTGCTGATGATGTCTCTCTCCTCGCTGAACTGCTAGAGGGTTTGAGCTGAATTGGCAGAAGATAAAGGTACAAGCTTTGGGTTGCAGGGAGAATACGCCATTAACCATTAAGGTTCAGGGCCAGGACGTCATGGTAGTCGAGGAGTTTGTCTACCTTGGCTCTCTTATCCACTCAACAACCGGAAGCATTGGTGACATCAGCCGCCGAAGTGCCATCACTCGTGCTGCCATGCAGAGCTTACAAAATCAGATTTGGAGGTCGCGGCTCGCCATATCAACGAAGTTGAAGCTGTACAACACGTGCATCTTACCAATATTCCTGTATGGTTCGGACTGCTGGGCGATATTAAAGACGGATGCACGTAGGATCGATGCACTCAACCAGTGGTGTCTGCGTATGCTGCTTGGCATCAAATGGCACCAATTTGTATGAAACGATGATGTACGGAGGCTAACGAAGCAACCCAAACTCACTGCTATAATCCAGTTGCGCCGACTTACCCTGTTTGGGCATATTATGCGCATTAAAGACAACGCAGATGCAAAGAGGATCCTGCTAGCCTCCCCTCCGGTGGACTGGAGAAGACAACTAGGTCGTTACCGCATCACGTGGCTCAGCACCGTCCAACAGGATCTGAAACAGCACCACGTTAGGCTCCCCAAAGCAGCAGATTTGGCTCAGAACCGCCCTCTGTGGAGGATGATGTCGACGTATGGCGCTACGCAATCTTAAAGTTGCATGCCAGAAACGACGACGATGAGTTATCAGTATTCTGTACTTTACATCTGGAACTCTAGAAATGGTTCTCGTCTGGAACTGGGACTGTGCCTAGGACAGTTCTCAAAAGTCCCTTACTGACACTCTTCAAGACTAGACTGCTGTATAATACAGCCTTTAGTTAACGCACGGCCTGCTCGCTCACCAGCAGCTCTGAATTTACAACACAAGGCACTCTCTCAAACTCTCAATATGACTAATATTATTACTACTATCTCAACAAGATTATGTGAAAAAAAACTGACATCACAAATGGTACAATTGTTAAATCTTCAAAGACCAAATTGTGCAAACAGTAAAAAAGGTGATAACTGGACATTGATGCAAACATATATTTCACTTAAAAGCTGTGCTTAACAAGACACACACACACACACACACATATTTATTTACCAATAAGTAACTAATACAATGAGACACAATTAAGAATGGTGGGCTACCAGAAGAGCTAACCGCTCAATAAAACTGGCCGCCCTAAAGAAGGAAGAACATACAAACAAGGTAAGAAGCAATAGCATGGAAAATGCCATAGTGCAGCAGTGCAGAGGAACGGGTTGGGGCTAGACCATAATAGTACAAATAATCCTGGCATAGCAAAAGTTAATAAAATAAATGTAATCTATATAAACAATCTATATGAACAATCAATATGAACAATAGAAT
>Ga0209339_1001536_pt1 | contig 10039 bp, 10 predicted proteins | sample OlaalgELextract3_FD_187376 | JGI IMG/M metagenome (GOLD analysis project Ga0209339, IMG submission 187376) | Olavius algarvensis symbiont microbial communities from Tuscany, Italy - Type A ELBA extract 3 (SPAdes) (version 2) | ecosystem: Host-associated > Annelida > Digestive system >...
TCATGATCGTGATCATCCTCATCATCTAAACATGTGTAAGGCACACAGTGTCAGCAATGAAACTGAATCGGAGGTACCGGTAGGTACTAGGTGGACAGCGTTGGTATGAGTATTGATAAATTGTTTGATTATTATTATTATTATTATAAATGTCAAGATATAGTGACACCATCGCAAAAAAATGCTGCATTTGTCTTATGGTCGCCAGATGCTCCAAGAAGTTGGACGGCAGAGTGCATATGCAGTGTTTTATTTCTGTTTTTAACGTTTGTCTGATGCAGGAAAGCTTTCTTTTGGTAGCCACTTTCCATAGTACACTTTGCGGTATGACAATCGACCTGTGAAAGTTTTGGTTAGAGATAACTTTTGCATCAAACTTTCCTCTTTGTCTGGTTTTACTTCTGAAACTAAACATCTTTCAAAAGCAACCTTTGAAAGAAAACTTTGAATATTATGTCGGCTTGAACATTTGCTGTTCGGTTTGATTTAATTATTTTTGATGATGATTTGGAAATGTAAACATAATCCTAGTGCTGCCGTAACTGCTACTGCTGCTGCTCCTGGTTCTGTGTTGTCATTTTTGTGGTTAGCATGATGTAGGTGTGGTGTTATCAAAATTACTGGGGCACTGAATTTTTTTAACACTGGTGTTCAAAGGTATGGTATTACAACTGCAAACTGCAATGTCTGAAATAATCTTCGTTTTCTTTATGTTTTCACATAGTCGGAGACAGGATAGATTAAAGAGTTAACTTCAGAAGGCTGCAGAACGGAGTCGACAGCGGCTCACTGGAAAGAGGTGATTTGTACATAGTGAGGAAGTGTGAAAATATAAACTGTAAAAGTTAAACTTAACTTTTACATGTTGGTTTTGATGCCATGTTGTTGGAGAAAGATAATGAAACTTTGAAATTTTTTGTTCAGGAGAAATATTTGATTACCTGATAAACAATGGACGATTGAAAGAGAGTGATGTCAGGGCAAAGTTCAGACAGGTACGATGTGGACGATTAAATATTTATGTGTTTATTTTATTTATGTGTATATAATTTACTTGTACTTAGTTTTTCTAATCTAAAGCACATTTGTAAAGCCACTGTCACAGAATGAGCCCCACATAAAGAAGATCAGTGTGCCTAATTCAGGCTAATTGTATCATTAGTAAGTAAGTAAGTAAGTAAGTAACAATGTACTGATTAAGGTGACACTATCATGTCAAAGACATTGCAGGGGCACCGTACAAAATTAAACAAAAACAAAAAGGACAGAAGTGCTGACAGTCTGTACTCACGGGCAGACAACATTTATACTGTGCAGTACAACCACGGTCACCTAATCATAGTTGAACGATGACCGAAAAAGTAGTCTTCGGTTCGCAACAGAACGTCGTCAGCGATGGTGTATTCCTGACAGATGATGGCAGGCTGTTTCACACACGTGCCGAAGCCACTAGGTTCAAGACCTGTCTCTGATGTCTTCTCAAACCCAGAAATCATAAGTGGCAACTGAACCAGGGTTAGCTTGGTTTTGTTAGGTTTAGTTTTTTCGTGCATCTGTGCCTGTTTTTATGCTTGTGCAAGCTGTGTGCCGCAGAAGCTGCTTTGTTTTCTGTCCAATGCCAACATCGGCATTTTTTCACTTCACATAAATGCTGAATGGATTTCAATGAAATTGGGGGATGTAATCACTGACATTAACTGATGATTACATTTTGGGAAAAATTGTACTGGGGACAAGGGAGCAGGATATGAAAGAAAATTTGAATCGTCGTCAAACCGGTGCTGCTATGTAGCAAATGGCTTCACGAATTTCACAGTACATAAATAACACTGCATCCACCTGGCTAGAAATCCGTTACTTACATGTGGCGGTGGAGACATCATATAAGTGAGTGTGGTGACCAGAGACCTAAAGACCACACTGTGGTCTTTAGGTCTCTAGTTGTTGTTAATGTAGCTTTGGTTTGTCAGTATCACAGCTAGGCGACGGATTGTTAAGTATTTCCCGTAGTTCACCTGATTATCCCATTTGACAGTTCTCTTACGGCCATTTGCTTCTGTTTTTTGCTTGACATTGTAACGTGCCCTTGTAGTTTTATTTACTAAACGCCACGTTAAATCTTTCTTTTATAATAATAATAATAATAATAATTTGATTCTGTTTTTACCTCGAATGGCACTGAATGGCCTATTTTGGGCTGATGTGCCATTAAGAACCTACTCTCTCTCTCTCTCTCTCTCTCTCTCTCTGTCTCTCGCTAGGCGACGAGACGTCTTGTGAATTGCTGAGATTGTCTGTTGAAAGACCAGGTTGAACTGTCACGTTGTGACAGTTTCGTATATTTTGATGTTATTGCTTTGTTGATATGTATATTAGATAATATCCGCTGTGCACTACTGTCATCAGAAGCACATTGTTCATCGGGATCTGAAGGTGGGCCATTTTGCATCATATGGTTGATGTTTTTGATTAGCTGTTTTGAACGATGTGAAGCCTATTGGTTAAATTTATTGTGATTTTATTTGGTGCATTTAGATGCTGCTGTATGTTAGGTGTATTTGCTAATAGTGTTGTGTAATATTGTAGATTATGATGTAAACTTTCCTTAACATAGAACAAGAGGTCAAAGTAATTTGACAAAAAGTGCCTCACGGGGGGCCCATTCCCCGGTTAGGGGTCACTCCAGGGGGTCGAAAGTTGTACCATTGAATTCCTGGGGTAGGGTTTCCTATTAGTGTTCCATAGTAACTATAGGCGTAGGATGCACCGTTTGGCCACAGTGCACGCGCGTGACAACTAACCAACGACGTCACGACACAGCCTATCTCAATAAGCGCCTCTTTTACTAACGTAAAGTGAGGTGCTTAAAAATTGAAGACAATTAAATGTCGACACTTTCGTTGTCTGTTGGAGTAGAGCCTTGCGAATTATGTCAAAGTGCAGTATTTTCATAGCTGTTTCCAACGAGCTATCACATGTACCTGTAGCACAAATAGCAAGCCTTGAACTAGGTGAGGTGCGATTCTTGACCAGAACCAGGATGTCCTTGCAAGTTGTAAGTTCCATCATTCAGAGTAAAAAAGTTTTGACTGTTGATGAAATCTTTGCCTGTAAGAATTTTGTAGGTTTCAATGAGATTCCGCACACTGACGAGCTGGTTTCAGATTATTACCGTTTGTCACTGCAAGGTCATTTTCTTCAGTTGCTTCAACTACCTTACAGAGTTTGTTATTCTACTCAATACAGTAATCCGTCTGGAATTTATGGCCAACATGCATTACCTTACACTTGTCAGGATTAAACTTTAGTAAATCTGAAACCAAACGTCGGACTGAGCGATCGCTGAATCCAAAGCTAATTAACTCACCGGTCGATTTTGCATAGGTTAACCAGTTATAGATAAGTTTTGAAGAGCGAAAATCACTTCACTTTGTCACTAAATCAAAAATAAACAAAGAAATATGGCGAAATCAGCGATGAATTGCCGATGACGTCAGCAATGACGCGTGGCTGTGATTGGTTAAACTCAACATCGGACTGAGACCGAAGCTGAGCCGTTTGGTCTCAGTGAAAGACTTGGACTAATCCAAAAAGTGAAATGACCCAATGTTGGCGTCAAATAGTAGTAGTTTGATGAGATCACTCGCATGCAGCGTAATGAAATTTCATTGAAGTTTTGAAAATGAATTCGTCATACTGTAATGTTCTTGTGCATTTATAGCTATAAATAAATAGCTATAGTTATGTAAATGGCCTCAGGGCAAACTGTCTTGGCCCTGGAAGTATGTGAAACACCCACTTATCGAGAGAAAACATAACAATTGTGGGTTTATCTCACATCTCTGGAGCCGTTATGCTTAAAAATGGGGTGCTTATGAGGAATCGAACCTCACCCAGTTTGCGTTGTACTACACATGCATGTGATACCTCATTGGTAACAACTATCAAAGTGCTGCACATTGAGAAAATTGCAACTACCGGTACGAAATTGTGGACATTTAATTGTCTTCAATATTTTTTACGTGTAAATGCTAAGCACTGTGGTAGCGTACGTGAATGAGGTCAGTCAGTATGGAATGCCGATGACCTGATAAGTCCGGTTACGGTTTTTGTGTAAAACGTAAACGAAAAAAAACGGACTCAGGCGCTAGGCATTTCTATGTCCGTATCTCTATATCCAGATCTGTGAACCAGTTTCCTGTTCCTGATAGTTCTATACGTGTTTTGAATTTGTCTAAATTATTCATATCAACAACATAATTCGGCAGACTCTTCCATATATTCACAATACACAGGCATGTTTTGATGATTTAAGAACATAAAAAGCTCTTGGACACGGAGCAATTGTGGCCAGAGCATGTGAATGGAACACGAGCGAGCACCAGGCAGCAAAGTCTCCGTTCATCGCTCCAACCTATTTCTTTGACCCCTGCTCTCTGCTCCATCTTTGCTCAGTGGAATCACACTCTGCGCTCCGCTCATGCTCCACTTAATTCTAGGACCCCCACTCACTGCTCCAGTAGTAGACTTTAGGCCCACTCCACTTCGTTTTTCTTTCCACTCATGCACGGTCCTCTTATGAAGGAGCAACTACAACTAAGGTTCAAGTGCAAGTACCAACTGCAACTTTTAGAACTGTTTTAATGAACAAATACTGTATGTGGTCTGCATTGAACTCATGAATATGAGATAAGATCAGATAATTTATTTCAAGTGCAATCACAGCGGTTGAAATGATACAGTGCATTTCAAAGTTCAGCAGTAACGCAAGGAAAACGAATCAATGTAACAGTCAAATACTCTAATATAAAACACTACGTGATACATGTCTGGTCATCACTCAGTGACAGTCAGTGGTATATTTTATTCAATTAACACTCCAAAATGTGGATGGCGAGAGCTGGAACTGCGGAAGACCGTTCGGTAGTGAAAAACAATGTAAAAAGTGGATGTAGGCTTCTAAGCAAACGACCTACAATGTTCATTAATCAAAGTTACGCACTATACAGTTAAAACACTGTTAGAACTGATTTAATTAGCCTTTTTTTTATCTGTACACCCACTGACAAAAGTGGTGGCAGCAAAAATGTTGTAACTTCAGTTTAACTTTCCACACATTCAGACAATTCATTATTTGGTTTAAGTGGAGTTCGGCATTCCATAACCGTAATCCAGATAAATCAATACTCTTCCGCACAGAGCAATTGCACCATGATGTAAATGTTGACAAAAGTGTAACTTCAAATCTCGATAATTTCGCAGTCAATTGGAGTAGATGGTTGCGAATTTTGTCAAGGTGCTGCACTTTGATAGGTGTTTCCAACAAGGTATCATAGGCATGTGTAGTACAATGTGAATTGGGTGAGGTGCGATTCCTCATAAGTGCCTAAAATGGTCTGGCCTGGGGGGACAGCATGTCCTGCTGCAAATTGTAATACACAGTGTTGTTTACATTTCCACATAGTGTGACATGAGACTGGGGAAGGCAGTAAGTATTATTAACTCGCAAAGAAGGTTATATATCCATATCTGTCTTATCTGTCTGTGAGCAGCAGTACCGGTACCGAAAAAAAAGATGCAGATAAGTTTTAAAAAGGGTTTTATTATTATACATGCATTTCTAACGTGCACAAGTTCAGTAATGATACTGAACCAGAGGCACTGGTGCATGGTAATTGTGTTAATGGACTATTTGAAAAGATGAGTTTTCAGACGGCATTTGAATGTGTCAAAAGTGGGTGAAAGTGTGATATTAAGAGGTTGTCCATTCCAGACTGTAATAGCTAAGTAACTAAACGATATTTTACCGAATTCAGTGGAAACCACGGCATATTGAGGAAAAATTGATTAGTCGACTGTAGAGTGCATGTAGGGGTATAATGAATGATGTAGTAGCATGCACAGATAAGCAGGTTTTTATGGTGGCATCTTTAGCATTTACGGTTGGTTTTGGTCAGATTTTACCGCATGATGCTATGCAAGTGCAGCCTATGCCATCATGCGGTGTCTGTCCCTCTGTCACATTTGTGGACTCTGTCAAAATGAATAAACATATCTTCAAAAATTTTTCACCATTGGGTAGCCACACCATTCTAGTTTTTCTATACCAAACATCATGGCAATATTTCGACAAAGGCCCCATAACTGGGTCGTAGGTACAGGTGGGGTAGGCACAAATCATGATTCTGGACGAATAGCTGGCTGTTGATTGATGACTGCTGCAGTGCGCTATCAACAGCTGATGGTCTTCCGTGCAGTAGTGTATAACAGTTATGGTGCACATCTGTTTATAGCACAGATTGCCATGCATCAGTGAATAGTATGCCAAAGAGAAGAGAACACAACAGAATTTCTTTTGTACATGGTGTTCATATCTGAAGCGGAAGTAACTAATAACAGAAGATTGAGCTCGATGTATTGTACTGTTGAAGACAGACTACTGACAGATACGAAGCATCGCACAGTCTCTCTGCGACAGCAGGGCTACTTTGTCACTAAAAATTCAGTTGGCTGCTCAGTTCTGTTTTCATACAACACTGTCATCATTATATCATGCCATGGAGTATGTAATGTGTAAGCTCGTCCATTAGTTAGGTAGGCCCAGGCAGTTGAGGAGTCAAGTGCATGGTGGTGCGCACTGCAGTGCACATCAGCATTACACATGCCACGCAGCACTCAAGTCGCTGTGCCGTGTGTGGGGGCCAATGTTAAATGTCACCTGTAGATAAGGTGGAGAGTGTCTCTGTCTCTCAACAGAGGCATACCCAACCGTCTTTACAAGTTGCTCATGAAGATTTCTCTTTGTCACGTCCTCATTTTTGGAAGGTTAAGTTGGGGAGGGGAAGGATTGGGTAAAGGATAGTGGTTGGTATGGGGTGGCAAAGAAAAAATGAGAGAAGAAAGTAAGGAGTGTGAAGACTTCTTCCATGGCCCTGAGTATGCCCACGGTGCTCAGTGTGCATGGGAAAACTACCAATTAAGCATAAGAAACTCATCGTACGTTCTGTTGCCAATATGGTCGCACCCCTCACATACAGCCTGAATTCACAAATAATAGCAAAATTAGTTTGGTATTGAGAACCTAAAGTTGTTGTCATTTTTTGAATGCCGATGTGTTGCAGTCTAAATGGTGAGTGATGTCATTGTCTATTGGATGACATCCGCTCACGGATACAGTTGCCATGGATCCAGACTATGAACAGCGTCTGCGACATGTGCAGAATGGTCATCAGTCTCCGTTTGGTTCAGTATGTATTTCATTGAGTTGATTTCCTGTAACTTGAATTTAACATTTTCTGAACTGGACGATTTTACTATACTTTTCTGTCATATTTTTGTTTCTGGTGTATGTGATCTGAACCTGGCTCTGCATGTGTGCAAATTTCAAAGAAATAAAAAAGTGCCCTCGAGCCATCACAGGGCTACTACATTTTTGACACCAAGATATTGTGCAATGTGCATACCTGCTCTTTAATTAGGTGATAAGGGTGGTTACACATTCTACAAAAAAAGGGTTATTTAAACTTACTTTTTGGCTTGTAGCCACTAGCCACCCCCTACTCCATACACATTACACACTCAAAATTGGTGCAGAGATGTATTTTTGGACACAGTTTGTGTGCAAACTTTAGTGTCGGTGTACATTTTGTTGAAGTTGCAGATTTAGATTCGAGATCCGTTTTGAATGTCTACATCAGTGATGCTGTGTTACCAGCAATTATTTATGTGCAGGTTTTTACCACGCGATGTGTATGCATAGCGCAGATTATGCTGTGGCAAGATGTCTGTCCATCTGTCTGTCCGTCTGTCACATGCCCGTATTCTGTGGACACTGCTGAACATATCCTCCAAATTTTTTTACCACCAAATAGCCTCACCATTCTAGTTTTTTCATACCAAACGGGATGGCAATATTCCGATGGGGCCCCCTTACGGGGTCATCGAATGCAAGGGCATATGGAAAAAATCGCGATTTTCGACCAGTATCTCGCTTTATCTCAGTAATGATGCACGATAGAGCCATAGTTACTATGGAAGGGTAATAGGAAACTCCACCTAAGCTTTCGAATGGTGCCAGTTTGAATGACCTCGAGTGACTTCTTACCCAGATTTCAAGGTCACAATATTATTCAACGTCAAATAACTCAAAAATGGTACAAGATAGAGCTATATTTACAATGGCGGACCAATAGAGAGTCCTGTATGGTCTATCGAATGGCGCCATTTTCAGTGACCTTGAACAACCTGTAACCCCGGTTTTAAGGTCATGCCATTCTTTGACGCTGAAAATTTCAGAAACGGTACGGTATGAGATACATAGTTTCAATGGAATACTAATAGGGACTTACACAACAGCACTACTCAACAGTGTCATTTCAAATGACCTTGAGTGACTTAGCAAGATATTCAATGACACGAAGCGTCGTGCGGTCTCTCTGCAATGGGTGAGCTTCTCGTATTTCCTGGCATCTGAAATTGTACTGGTATTGTATAATTAGGCAAGTTACAGGTGATATGATTGAAATTTGTGAGATCTTGAGTAACATTTGTGATACTAAGGTAAACTTTCATCTGGTGAGGCAGTAAGACAGCATAACCAGAAGACATAGCTTGAAATTAGTAAATAATTGATGTGGAAAGGTTAGGAAATTTTCTTTTGGACTAAGAATTGTTAATATATACACTGTGTCGCAGAAAAAATGTGTAGTTTCGACAAGCACAGACTAATTTTGATTATTGGAGGTAAATAGCATCAGCACACTTTTGTAAATGATATGTGCACTCAACTCTCCTCTTTTCACTTTTACTTATTTTATTTGCTTTTAAATAGCTGCAATGGAATTGATGCGACACAAATGACTTGTAGTCCATGGGCCAGACCAGACATCGGTACCACCCAAGGTGGCAAAACTTCAATAGTGCCAATTTATTTGTTACACCAACATACATAAAATAATACATGATAGCCTCTGCAAATGAGTAACTGTTGGCTATGACGTCATCAAATAAATTTTACAAAATTGAAATTTTGAAGTTGTTCAGAATATACGCATATGACCATTCAAACTGAAGGACTTGGAGAGAAATCGATCTGTACTAGTTTTAAAGTCAAATGTTGACTTTGGTGGCTGCTAAGGTCACTTGAAGGTAGGCAGTGTCAAACAGTGAAATAGAATAGCTTGGAGCAAGTGAAAGTCATGTACTTAGGCATTTTAATAACAGAAGATAACAGATGCCATGCTGAACCTGTCATTCGGCACACTTACTGCATGCCGTAATAAATTTACTGGAAACACTGTCACTCTATAATTTTTGCTGTATTCATGTACTGTATTCATGTGTGTTTTTAGCCTTCTGTTAGAAGTCCGATGAAAGAGAGTTTTGGAGACAGATTTATTCCGACAAGAAGCAAAGCAGTTTGGCACATCAATTATGAAGTCACACCGGTTAGTTGCTTGTTTCTCTTTCTTCCTGGCTCTGCTGTTCAGATTATATTGTGCTGTGTTTAGGGTGCGAAACTCTAATTATTTAGTAACCTATCATTGGAATAGTGTAACACATTATTAACCGATGATTGAATTAATAAATAATAATAATAATAATAAACAGATTTGTAAGGCGCGCAATGATGGTGGGTGGTCTCTGTTTGCAGTGTGTAGCTTTGATGTATGCCAGTTGTGGAACAGTGTAGTGATAAATGACCATTTGCAGGGTGCTTACAACTCTGGAAAACATGGAAATCTCAGGGAATTGGTTAATTCTGGAAAATTCAGGGAAAACTCAGGGAATTTAAAATTTACTCAGGGAATTTATCAGATGTTGTTGATTGTTATATGATAGTATCTCTTGGGCATCGAGTTGTGTGCATAATTGTCAGTAACAGCGTAAATTGGTTGAGTGACACAGCGACTGACATGGATGGAGCCAGTCACCATGCTCCTTCAATAAAATTTTCTGTAATTCTGCAAGAAAGCTGTCGAACTGACTGCTACGGTGATTTGTTACATCGGGTTTTCACTTTATAATTGTCTGGAAAAGA
>Ga0209339_1001537_pt1 | contig 10037 bp, 6 predicted proteins | sample OlaalgELextract3_FD_187376 | JGI IMG/M metagenome (GOLD analysis project Ga0209339, IMG submission 187376) | Olavius algarvensis symbiont microbial communities from Tuscany, Italy - Type A ELBA extract 3 (SPAdes) (version 2) | ecosystem: Host-associated > Annelida > Digestive system >...
CACATTGTCGAATCCTGTCCCCTGACAAAACTGAATGGCGGCTTATCTCGGCTACACTCTGCGGATGAAGACGCTGTTTCGTGGCTGACCAGTTACGGTTCATGACACGCATACGAAAAGAAGAAGTGACTGCATGATCAAGTGCCTCAGTATCGTGTTGACTTCTGTAAACCAGCAACATCTTCACAGCACCAGCCGCTGTCTTCTAGTCGTGCCACGCTACCAACTCAACTTTTACTGTCACTCGGCTTTTTCTACGGCCAACATAACGGACAATTTGCAGGACCTGGATACCAGCTTCAGATACTCTTTGAATACGTATTTTGGATATACTAGTGCATTAGAGGTGCTACGACAATATTCTGTACAAAATAAAAACTTACTTACTTACAGCAATGACCACAAATAAGAACAGCATCAGTATCTATTTCAGTGCTATGTTCACATGTTTACTACAGTACTCATTTCCATGACCCAAATGGCAACAGATCAACACTGCAGAAGCAAATACATAATACAATTGCCGTGAATATACTGCGCACAAAAAGTAAACGGTATAAACAAATATCTTACTGAGATGAGGGAAGCTGCAAACGTAGGTATATCAAATTATTAACTATGTGAGCACGGTATCTTTAAAAAATTACAGATGAATTAGTAAAACTTATCATGATGTCACTCCATGGTCTAACAAACAAGAGGTCAAAGTAATTTGACAAAAAGCGCCTCACGGGGGGACCCATTCCCCGGTTAGGGGTCACCCCAGGGGGTCGAAAGTTGTACCATTGAATTCCTGGGGTAGGGATTCCTATTAGTAACGTAAAGTGAGGCGCTTAAAAACTGATTACATTTTACAGTAGTGATAGCGTGAAGTTACAGAGAGGACATAATATGGTTGAAATATGTGCTCTCTAACAGTCATCTCCCACTTCCAACATATACTTTATACAGTAAGTCAAAGAAAACACCTGCAAGCAATAATTGTGAACTATAATAACTACAACTGCAACAACAATCGCCATCAGCATCTGCTGTGATACACTTCACCCCACGGTTGAAACTGTTGATGACACTCCACCAGTTATCAATGCTAAAGCCAGATATTGGTCAAGAATCGCGATTTTTCTCTACAAGACCTGCATTCAGCGCCTCTTTAGAAGAATCCCCGTCGGAATATTGCCATAACATTTGATATAGATAAAACTAGAATGGCATGGCTACCTAATGGCAAAAAAATTTTGAAGATAGGTTTATTCGTTTCGATAGAATACCCATATGTAACGGATAGACAGACGGACACTGCATGACAGCATAGGCCACACCTATGCATAGCACCATGCCAAAAAAATGGCTAAAATCGCTTCCAGCAAGAAATGGAGAATGCACAGAAGCCAATATAATAGAGCCTAATCAGACCGTAAACAGCACTATTTAAACTCCTACGTTAATTTTTCTGTTTAATCTACATATTTTTGGTCTTACTACATGTTGGTTGAGTTCATCAAAAAATCTCACAATGAGGAAATCTCTGACAACTGCTTCTACAAGCTTTTTATGGCCACACAACCAGCAGTTTCAAAGCATCGCAGGAGTAAACTGTCATAATCAGACAAATCTAGTAAAGAACAAAAGTTCTGCTTACGGAAGTAATGGCAGTACACCGCTGTAGACGTGCAATGTCTCCTCGTAGCACTGCCGTACAGACAATACATATAAAGTAAGTAAAGTAAACGTGTAAAGTAAACTGTGGATTTGTATAGCGCATCGTCGCGAACACGCCTCTAATGCGCTACCGCTTCCCTCCTGTAAGTCGACGCTGATCTCCGATTGCCAGTCCAGGCATCCAGTGAACAATGCGAGACCACAGATACGGGCTGGTGTATGACGCGATATGCCTGTTTATTCCCCCAGCTTTCGCCAGGTACTCATTCCAGCATGCACAGAGGCAGGCTCAAACTGAGTAGGCCTGAGTGCCTGGTTCCATGACGAGGTGGTTTACCCGTCCAAAGACGGTCACCCATCTAGGCACTAACCGGGCCTAGCGTAGAGTAACTACGTTCATCAGCCGAAACGTGTTACCACTACACTAAACCGACAACCCAAAACACACACATTACTTTAACTGTCATCTTCTAGGTGAACCTGGGTTAGCCAGATGCGCCCTTAAGTTTCCTTCTCCATTTTCTCTGATACTACACATCCTCATGGAATTGACTAAATCTTTTCATATCCTTCTTGATACCGTCCCACCATATCTTCCTCGGACATCCCTTGGTTCAGTTCCGTCCACTTCCATTGCTGTGCAATCTTTAATCCAGTCAGTATCATCCTTAATGTTCCACGTGTCCAAACTGTCTAAATCTACCTTTCTTAATCACCAAACTATCTTGTTCCAATCCCAACAGTTCTCTCAATTCTACGTTCTTCTTCCTTTCGAGTTGTCTCACTGCCATATATCAAACAACTCCTCACACATGATGTATATATTTTGCCTTACACTTACAGTTTTAACTAAAATCATTTCCCGCTTAGTATAGGTAATCTCGGAACTTCTTCCATGCATTTCTGACCTAGCATATTAATAACATTAAAATCCAGCCCAACGAAGGAAGGCTGGGACTGACAAGCTGGTGGAGAAAATTGTCAAACACGACAGTTGTCCAATCCGGCCTGATATCCTTAACCCAACACTCCTACGACTGACATCCAGGAAGCCATTGTGGCTAGATTTGCAACCAGTTGACATCAAAAGTCGATGGAGGCATAACTGGAAGTCAGCTCAGGCGGTCAATTGCTACCCATTGTGCGAACCCCACAATCCGGCAACTGGGTTTCAACCTCCCTCGGCAACAGTGGTCTCTACTGAACCGTTTTCAAATGGAACAGGGACACTGCGGTGCCTGCAGAAGGAAATGGCGACTGACAGACACTGATCCATGTCCTTGTGGCAAGACCCAGACGATGTCCCACATTGTCGAATAGTGTCCTCTGACAAAACTAAATGGCAGACAGTGGCGTCGCAACGGAGGAAAGTGGGGGCAGTTGCCCTCACAACCCTCTTCAGACCCGATTTTCAGATTCATGCAAATCCGGTGAGAAATTTGAAGGGGGTGGGGGTGGGATAGGGGTAATGATTAGTGGTGTAAGACTTGCCTAGTCAGTATCGTGTATGCACACCAAAAATCGTAAAATATGCAAATATATCAAGGTTTTATGCCTTTTAAACTAGCATATTGCTTCAGCTTCTGGGGGCAAAGGCCCCCAGACTCCCAATGGGGCTCTGCCCTGGACCCCGCTGGGGGACTTCCATCCCCAGACACCCTTTGCCCCCCAACCTCCAACAGCTGGCAACGCCATTGATGGCGGCTTATCCTGGCTGCAGATGAAGACGCTGTTTCCTGGCTGACCAATTATGGTTCATGACACACATACGAGAAGAAGAAGAATAACATTATGTCTGTTTAAAGAAACATCTAAGAAGATACATCTTTGAAAAACAAGAAAATGCAATACCGTTCATGACGACAGTTTCGGCAATGTCATCTGCATTGTGCCCTACACCAAACAGCAACAAGTATCGCCAGTAATAATAACTGCACGTTAACATCTGCTATTACCATAATGGGTGAGATCAGCTGCAGTGACGAAAATGACTACTGAGAATATATGCCATTCCGTCCGATATGCTTGGTGAAAATAAATAGCCTACTGACGGGCAGATTTCTACTGTGGACGACTCTCTCTCTGTCCTACTGGCTTTAAATAAGCAATAAAATTATAACAATTAAAACAAATTACAACGATCTACGCAGACTCAAAGCTTGTTAACTGTGATAGACAGGAGCATATCATCTCGGCGGCTGTTACTCTTGTTATCGATCAGAAAATTGCTCACACAGGAAACCTGCGAGCCGACCTGAGAATGACAGTTAACAATGCAAACTGTGTGTAAGACCTTTGAAACACTTTTTCATTTTGAGACAACTAATTCCAAATGATCGAGCAGTACCCGCTACTGCCATCTCCGGTAGTCAGCATCTGCGATCTGCAGCGACTGGCACTCTACTGGTTCCATGCGCCCGGACTCCAACGGACCATCCATGTGGCACCATCTGCCACTAGCACTATGGTCACCGGACCGGTCAGAAAGTGCCTTCAAGTGGAGACTGAACACACGTGTTCTCGACCGCCCGGCGCCATCAAGACGTCTTCATGACTTTGGCACTGCTTACTTACTTACTTACAGAAGCAACACCTGAATTTCTATAAAAATCTGAACTTCAAAATGTCAACCTAATACTCTGTAATTCAAACCAATAAAGAGAAACAAACCACACAAACAGGTGAGAAAAATGACATAAGTTGCTTTCCATCGAGATAAATATTCAAATACACCCTGCATCAACTGGTTTCTTACAACATCAACGACACTACACGACTTGACAAAACCTTCAATGTCACAAACTTTATTCAGCTACTGAGCAGCTGTCACACAGCTTTCATGCAGACAGAAAATTTACTGATTTAGAAAGTATGGATGCGTGGAATAGATTTTTTGATTTCGGTTCAGTTTCGATTAGGTTTTTAGAAAAAAACTTGGACATGGTTCGGAATGAGTTTGGTTCAGTTCGGTTAAAAAAATGCAGTTTGGTTCGGATATTATAGGTATTTACTACTCATGTAATAGCAAATGTTACAGCGACGGTGGATGATACGACTTTGATGTCACTCACAACGACAAGTAAATAAGGCGATTGCATTCTAAAATCTATACGCTAAACTCTTTTTCAGTCACGTTTTAAAACGTTCTTTATCTGCACATTTTAATGCAACTAAAGTTACTTTTATTCACTTTTATTTGGATGGCGGATTGCATGCAGTTTCTATCGGAAAACCGTCTGAACGGATGTCAAATTTTTGGATGGTTCGGTTTTTAAAAACAGAATCCGAACCAAATTTCGGTTTTCCGCACATCCCTATTAGAAAGTAAGATAAGTAAGAGTGACCAGTGACAATTTTGTTGCAGCCGAGCAACACAGCTCCTCTGTCGAGAGCCTGACGACGAAACACACCACAGAAAGTACCTACAACAGATACAGGTATAGGTATAGCAGGGTTTATCTTCCCACACGACACATATATTATCAATTGGTTGCGGTAGAATGCTGATCTTTGACCGGCGAACTTTCCCTGTCCTGCACTTGACCTGCAGCTGACGGTGACCGCTTATGTGTTTAAACCGTCAGCTGTAGTTCAGCCAACTAGGCCGACTCAGCCTTTCATCCTTTCGGGGTAGATATATGAGTAGTAGCTGCAATTAGATGTCCACAATTTAAGTCTGATGAACGCTTACGGGGTAAAGGTAGGCACTGGCATAATTGCAGGTAAAACTGTGTGATCTGTGCCTGAGCGCCTTGAGTGTGAGGTACCACAAAACGTGCACTATATAAATACACTTACCTTCCCTATAGGTCACTTCACGGACGATTTTACAGGTCAGATCACCTAACAAACTGTTTCACAGCATGCTAAAATTAAATTTATACAATCAATTAACGGCATTATAAAATAGCAAACTTTTTTTCTGCAAAATATCTAACAACAACCAGTTGACAATCAAGGCAATAAATGAAACCATCACTTAAAGCTGTCGTGTGGTTCTGTCTTCAAACTATAACAAACACGCAAATTAAATTTTAAGAAAATCGAAATCAATTGGAAATTGACTGATTACACGGAGTGATAATAAAGCAATTAATTAATAATCATTGTGAGCTATATCGTAAGAACTGATAATTTCAATGCAACATAAACACATACAGTTGTTCTTCAAGCCAATTTCCTTAACAATGGCATCCATGGACCATCCATAAAGTTCCTGCACACAGACAACAGAGGTATGTGTGTAAACAGCTTGCCCAAAGTCACTGTATGACAGGAAATTGATCAAGAGCCAATGCTGTACTTCATTAGTTAGTATATTTTTGGAAATTTTCCCATCAGCCTCATCACACTGTGCAAATATTCAGCATCGGACTCACGATCGAAGTGAAACACGCAATCTCTTAATAAACAAAATGATATCTATGTCTTCATCATACTGCAGCACATCGTAGCTCAACAAGTTACAAACAAAACCAAATTCCTTGCCTCGTACGATACAATCTTCAATGGCAAGCCGTACTGCTGTTTATTCCGCTTCACTGTCTGTACAACACCACATACGGTGAATGACACTCGCAGTGCAATTTAGCAAACATTTTATATAAAAAGAACAAGGAACAATACAATCATAAACCAGCATTTAGCTGAAATGACCTTCAAAGTCACTCAAGGTCATTGGTAACTTTGGTATTCAATAGTCCATGTATGAATGAGATGACTGACCTCGAGGGAGTCATCTCGGTATCCCGTGATACCTTCATCTACAGACAGCAGCTGCAGCTCCACGTTGTACTTGTGTCTGACGTTCAATAACTTCAGCACGTATGCCAGAACAGTGGAGTCTGCACATTACATTACAGTATCAAGCAGTGCAAACTGTGTACATCACGGGTTTAATGACCAAATTGTGATATACACTCATTACTCAACTATGCCAGTCTTACGGCATCTAACTGTCTCTAACTGCACTAATTTTTTTTTTAATTCCAGACCTAAGCTAGTCTCACCAAAGCTGTTGGATACTTACTACACAAGCCTGGAAGCAGACAAGTTGCGATCCTAGCGGTCCAACATGGAACTACCGCGGCATAACGTTGTTATATAACTTTACGACAGCCTTGCCATGTGTATATATGGTGTCGTCAGTGACAATGGCTAGAATTGTGGTAATCCTGCTGAATATTTACTAAACAGTAAAGAATAAAAATAAATAAAATAAATACATAATTTAACACGTTAAAACAAATTTTACAACTCAAATATTTACAACCAAACACTCGCTGACGTATAGTACAGTGTCCAATCGCTAGGTGGCAGCGTCTGCTTCCAAGCTTGTGTAGTAAGTGTCAAATGGCTTTAGTCTCACAGACAGATCACTAAGAACAAAATCAACATGTCAACGAGCCTGCCACTAGTATTGTTAGCTAATTCCTGACACATAACACAAAATATGAAATAAAATTACAGCCGGGGCAACAACGTGCTCATATTTAACACATGCACAAAAACTGATGGCAGCCAGCTTAGTCTACTGGATCAGATACTTGATATAAAGTTCTATATAATAAATATCTCGGCCTATGTGATGCCAATGACAAACATATGTGCAGTGCTACTTTACTGGCGGAACTTATTTCATTAAATGATGGGCTGTCAAATATTTACTTATTTATTTATCATAAAATCGTACACAAAGTACACATAAAAACAAAAAACAAATGTTAAAAACTACATACATCACTGATAACTGCAGAAATGTCTGACACACTGAAAAACTTATCGCGAACGTTCAGAATGTCTCGCTTCAACATAATAAGCTCCAGTATAAACAAAATGCGAGCATAATCTTCCTGATTACATCTACTTTTACTTTATTTAGTTTTTCCGATGGCAGTAAGTTCGCATATGTGTGTGATTTGATTCTGTAGTTTGCATAATTTTTTTTTACTTTATTTGCACTTAATTTTTCTTGTAGTTATTGTACGAAGATTCAATAATAAATAAAAACTAACAAATAAAAAGGAATTAGACAGTCACGAACCCTTTCCACCAGAAGCACCAACTGCAATCTTATCACCATCTTTGAACAGCTGTGCGCTTGCAATTGTCTGGTGCACTTCATCTTCAAACGCAGCAAAAAAGCATTCACGACACATTGCTGCCGCCTACAAGACAGGCAGCAACTATGCCTTTAATGAATGTAAAAAGATGAATGCTAATTCAGATTGACACAGATATATAATTTTCGTGCTGAAATTTGTGCAACCGGAAGCCGGAGTGAAGTTGTATATCAAATATTAGTGTACCGGTATTACATTATCGTAATTTGTAATTTGGATATGGGCATAGAGGCAACAGCCTGCACCTGTAAAATTCTCTACGTCTATGTCTACAACACGTAAGTAAGTGCAGCTCCAAAGGCTAACAGAGTATGCAGCCCTTTCTATTTCCGCGCCAGTGACGTTGACTTTTTGATCTCAAAATTGCTCTGTCTGTTACTCTCCTCAAATTTTTAACATTGTAGGCCTATACATGTTTTCCATTTTCGAGTTTATGGTGGTCATGGGACAGACAGGCAGATGAATTGATGGATGAATAGACAGATGTGGTATGACGTATGGCAGGTTTGCATAACAAACAACCGGGCATGGCATAGAGTAGCTACGTTTATCAAGATTAGGGAATGCAAACCCGGGGGTTATTTTTCAAACCCGAGTTTACGGGTTTGACTGCATTCAAACCGGGTACCCGGGTTTGGTACCCGGGTTTGACATATGGTGGGTCACTTGTCAGTGGCAGACTCGCAAATCGTGTACTATATACAGCTACGCGGCGATCATATGGAAGTGTGGCTGGCTAGATACCTAAACGATTCGAGACGAAGCGTACCGGTACTACAGAAACATCCGTTGAAACAACACCACATGAGCACTACGAGTACGAGCTAGGAAATGCAACCCGGGTACCCGAAAACCCGGGTAACCTGCCCATTTTCTAACCCTTATTGCAAGTAAGCAAGTGATTCAGCGTAAAAAAACTGCAGTTGGCTAAGTAGGTAAGTAAGTGACTAACTCATAACTAAGAAGTGAGTAACTAAGTAGTACTACTACCAGGTTTCACTAACTAAGTTGGCTTAACTTGGCTAGTACAGTACTGGCTAGTACTGTAGTCTACTTGGTACTTTCGTAGTGGCTACTCGGCTTGGCTAATGGCTATCACGGCTTGTAAGGTAGTACAAGCTGTTGTATAAGCCAATGGCCAAAGTAATGGGGAAGGGCGATTTTCGACCACCCACAGCGGCAAAACCACTGGACCGATTTTAATAAAACTTGAAATATAGAACTACACACCGGAGGCCACCCGGCATGCAAACTATGACTTCGATGCGGTGATGTGGGTGGTCTGGGCGAATAGCCAGTTTGCCACTGTCTTTTTCTCTTTTTTTCTTTCTTTTTTGTTTTCTTGGCCAAGGCCACAGGTCGTACTGTGCATCAGATCTAGATCAATGAGGGCTCAAAACGCTTCGTTCCGCTCAAGGAAGTGCCTTTTGGGGGTGCTTCTTCATCTCCGGTGGCTGACCGTATTTTGCCGTGTAGGCTGCATCCTTCGCGCCATCGAAACTAGCAGAATAAGTGTTGTTAGAGATACAGCAGACCGAACCTTTGAGGGTTAGCAACAGCTGATTAATAATGACATTCCCTTATTAACTGCAGTTCCATTCGACAGGGGCCATAATAAATTACTTTTATTACAATTTTGCTGTTGTATTTGGTAGGCGTGGATACTTATAACTTACCCATTTTACTGTTCCATTCGCCAGGGGGTGCCACACAGTCGTTGTTCTTTGTCGATTGCCATTCATTCGCCAGGGGGTGCCACTAAAGTATTGTTATTTCGCATAGTTTTACACGAAACTTTGCTTTTTAAGAATGTCCCCACCCAAAGCCCCACTTTTGTTCTTGGGGTCCCTATAGTTTGTCAGCTGTTGCCAACCCCCAAATCGGTCTGCTACATCTCTTAACAACACTTATTCTGCTAGTTTCAGTCTGTTTTGTCCAATTTGGAGGTGGCAACCATGTTGTAAACTTTTACCAAACCCGGGTTTTTCACCGCACACAAACCCGGGTTTACGGGTTTGAAAACGGGCGCGTTACCCGGGTTTTCGGGTACCGGGGTTGCATTCCCTAATCGAGATCAACACGTTACCACTAAGCCAAACCAGCAACCGCTACTTCAGCAATCAGCAATGATGAAAACGGATGCAGGCACATGTGCCTCTTTATCTGTATCTTTATTAACAACTTCTTCCAGACTTTCTAATCACTTTCTACTATATACTCCGATCGATCTCCGGTTCCGGGGGTAGTTTGTAG
>Ga0209339_1001538_pt1 | contig 10037 bp, 8 predicted proteins | sample OlaalgELextract3_FD_187376 | JGI IMG/M metagenome (GOLD analysis project Ga0209339, IMG submission 187376) | Olavius algarvensis symbiont microbial communities from Tuscany, Italy - Type A ELBA extract 3 (SPAdes) (version 2) | ecosystem: Host-associated > Annelida > Digestive system >...
AAACGGCGAAGCGTAAATAAATTCAGGCATAGGTATTCTATGTTATGGCCGCTGGGTGTTGTTCTAGTTGCGAATACCAACGGACGGTTGGCTATCCCAGCACTAGCTGGGCTTCTTGTCCTACCACCGTACCACTTCTCTGTTCTGTGTTATTTACTTGTTAGACTCGGTAAGCACTGTCTCTGCATATGCACATTGCTTGATGAGGCAACTTTTTCTATGAATTGGTCTTGCAAGGAATTTATGACATAGGATCTTAAGTGACGTGATGATGGTATAAAGCTGTTGTTCAGCTCTGCTAGGTGATGAACAAAACTGACATAAAATGTAGACATGTTGAACAGTCAAGTCAAGTAATGTCGAGTAGATGCAGTATGCACGTTTAGATCACGAACTTTGAACTGATCACGTAATTTTACGCATATATTGTCAAATAGTTTATCCAGTAAATTACCCACTTTATTAAACTACCAAATCTAAAGAATTTGTACAGTTAGCATTGATAGTATTGTTTTATGATATTAAGCCTGCCAAGCGTATCAGAAAAAGCATCACCATTCACCAACAGGAACGACAGGTGACTGCAGACATTGAAGCCGCAGTCTGACAGCTTATAGGTGCAGAAGGACACCAGACGCTGCAGAGTGCTATCTCTATACGACTGTATCCACAGCCTTTATCCACTTAATCAAACCCGGATTGATTAGGTAGGACAGGATCAAATGTGGGCCTGGCCTGCGTTCAAATTCAGTTGCATATTGGTGCACGGCAACTGTTAGGCATAGAATTTTATATAAAACATTTATTAGTAAACAATTACAACATAAATATATGCAGTAACAATAAGGCTGACACTATATATTTTATATAGTTCAACCTAGTCTAGACTCGAGCCATAAGCAATGCACGCAAGCGATGAATGGATCAGTAAGCTAGCGATGACCATCTCACAAAAATGCGCTCCGTGATGTCGATCCGCTGCCTTCCAAAGATTTCACCGTCGTCATCGACTTCCACCGGTTCACAGATTGCCACCTGGAGGCGATCTTTGTCACGAAAAACGTCGTGACTTCAGCTGCGATCATCTGTCGACGAGAAAGATGTTCCTCTGACCACTGGCAATTCGTCTCTGAACCAGGTTCAGCGCGATATTCTTCGATACCGCCATCGATACTAATGTAACTATCAGACTTTATTCAACGACTTCTTTGAAGTCTATATCACTAAAATGGTGACTATCTGTTATCACCAAATGCTTAAACTGTATTACTGACCAGTTCAACTCCGTACGTACTTCCAAATCACGCGATCAGTCATTCTTCCCTCTGATTGTCAATCGTCTCACAGCGATACAATAACGTGGTTCAAGGTTTAATCGCATAAGGTATTTTCGGTTTATTGTTCGGGTCGTTTTCGAAGTTAATTGATAAGTGAGTACTCGCGATAACTCTAATCTGTCTTAGCAGATTATGTTATCTATGTTTTTGATGATATCTGTGTAAACAATTAGATAGAGATAAGAATTGTGATCCCGGTTCAAATAAAAAGGTAATTGTGATTATGTTTACTGCCGTCTCCGTAATTTATAATAACATTTGAGGGCGTATCTAGTTTTTCATCTTGGATAAGTATGGGTTTTATTAGGGTGATTTTGCTGGTGTGGACTATTCACGTTCACGTGCAGGCTCGTCCATATGTTTTTCGTCGTGGATAGCTTCCCGCCAGCCGGTACTACATGCAGCTATAATTATAGTCAAGGCAGCCGGTATTTTAAATGGCTAAATCCATTGCGGCGGTAAATACCGCCGCACTAACCATCACTCGACTAAAGTGGCGGTAAAGGTAACAGGAACTTTCGCTCCCGGGGGCGAAAGTTCTATGGAACTTTCGTTTCCGGGAGCGAAACTTCCATAGACATAGAACGATGGGGTTTGTTAGCAACCGCAAACTATAGGCCTAACTTTATTAACGGTAATTACACTGTCCACCATGATAATGGAATATTACTTATGGAGACGAAGTGTCTGAAGATCCGAAAGTCAGACAACAATGTTTAATGAATACGAACGGCGGCAGCAAAGGCACAGTGTACAAGATATAAATTATATACAAGTTATGTACGTTATAAAAAGCAACGAACGCGAACGGCGTAGCAAAGTACACAGAACACTAGTAGACCTATAAACAGCATGACTAATGTTGAATATTAAAGAACGACGGTTATGCACCGCAATTAGTGTTTGCGAATGGCGGTAGCAAAGGGCAAAAAAAGAAAAAGTACACCCATTTTACTTTCTACACAGCATCATCAATTGTCAAATGTTTGGCAAGCCTACACTGTCCTCCAGAAGGGGGCACATGAAGATAAGTAGGCGCAATGCTGTAACAATGCTATAACTGGCACTAACCCTTACTGCTGAACCCTAACCGACCCACGAGGCGGTATAATACTGAATAAGTACTATAATATTTTTATGACGGTTTATGCTATAACTGACACTTGCACCTACTTATCTTCAAACTACCCCTCCAGAAGTCAGGGAACAGAAGTCAGATAAATACAGATATAACATTGTAATATAATTGCACTTCTGCACTGCTTATATTTCGTTTCACAAGCTGGGCATAGAGGCACATGCCTACGCCCATTACACATCTTTGCTTTGCTTTGCTTTGTAAGGCATGTTTGGTCAATCTGCACATTTGACCAAATGCGCAACGCATCAAATACAATATGAAAATAAAACAATAGAAACATAAGTAATAGAAACAGTGCTGCCTATTCTTGCAAAGGGCAAAAACGCGAATACAAAAATTAATTTTCTGAGAAGGATACAATGTTGAATTCATTCTTATTTGACTGCAATGAAAATAAAGCTAATAAATCTTTAAAAAACATAGATCTAGACCGAAAAACTACACTAAAACTGCTTTATTTCTCTTTTACTTATTAACTGCCCACTGCCATTGGCCAAATGTGTTGTACAGTTGACCAAATGCACCTTATGATATCACTCCCGTTAAACGTTGGAACTTGATGCATAAGTTTACATTACCCTTAGGAATTGGGGTGGGGTTCAATGGGCATGTAGCAACATTCTGAATGCAACAGTTTTCCGTAGCCATGATAGTCAATCACTGGCACTAACCCGTACTCCTGAACTCTAACCGACCCATGTTGTCATATACTGTCTTGACTTATCCAAAATTTATCTAACCTCGTATGTGCACTTAGTGCTGCCACATCAGCAAATAGAATGGTTAAACAGGTGTAAGCATAACACTAATATCATCACAATGAACTAACCTGAACTATAACCATAAGCCTTGTACTAATCCACAATTACGATTTTTACTTAACATAGACAAGTCGAGTGGGGAATGCGCTTTCTCCCCCAATTGCTGCGGAACGGGTGGGGTTTGAGGGTTGGGGTGGAAATGGGTACCTATTGGAGGCCTACAGTACCGAACCCACATGCAAGCCCCAAAGTACGATGTGCAGTTTCTGAGATCTGAGGCGTTACACAGTAGCAGTAGTAGTAGTAGCAGCAGTAGCAGGACGCGGCAAATTAAAGAATGTTAGATAACTTGTTTACAACCAGCCACCTTTGTATATGATATCATTCGTTGCAGCTATATTTTCAGTTGCATTAGATTAGTTACATTCTGACAGTCATATTAGCGTAGTTTGTCTGCATTAGACTGCATACAGTGATACATATTTGTAATATTTCTGCATTAATAGTCAGTTTTTTTGACAGAGTATGGATAACAGTCAGAAAATGGTGGTTCAGTCGGTAGATTTGGATGATGTGGATTTAAAGATTGGTTTTATTGGTGCTGGAAAAATGGCTCAAGCTCTCTGTGCAGGATTTATTAAGGCCGGTGAGTAGACAGTTTGTTAGAGAGTAGAGACAGCTCTGCTTTGAGATTCAATGATAGTTAATATTAGGTGTTATGCCTAGTGCACATGACACTAACTTTCTAGCTCTAGAAGCTAGCGCTAGAAATTTGCATGCCAGTTTCTGGCACCATCAGCTAACATGGATGAGAGTTACGATGCCATTACTAGCATTGTATGCAACAGAAATTAACAACTAAAGAAACTCCGTAATGTTATGTACAATAAATTATTAAATTAAAAAAAAATAGATGATAATGAAGTGACACTTAAATAAGTTTACCAATACAACATAATCATCTGCCAGGCAACAGAATAATAAACACACCCACCTAGAGTGACCAATCACAGCTTGCAGTTCACATCATGTGCTAGAAATGTGCCTGTTAGAAACTGATTGCCAGTGGCAGGAGGACATATGTCGCAAATTCTAGTGCTAGCTCTAGTACTATAAACTTTGCATTGTGTGCAACACTGTAACAGTGACAATGCAATTGAATAGTAATGGCATTATGTTTGTAATGGCTATGTGAATGTGATTATGCCTCCAGTAACTGATTACGTGGCAGAACATAGTTTTTTGTGTTTTTGACAGATTTAGTCAAGCCAAACAATATGGTTTGTAGTGACCCAGACTCTAAATGTGTTGCAGCAATGACTGTAAGTGTTACGTTATTTTCACCACTTTTAGTTGCTTAAAATTTTGTCTGTTATCTCCCATATAAAAATTTACTTTGCCTGCATATTAACAGTGTTTGACATAGAAAAAATAGCTTTTATGTTTCTTGCAGAATGTTGCATTATTTGTCCAAACTATTTTAGACTGTACTTACAGTTTTAATGTGTTGTGGTAGCACAGTAATTTATTATAAAAAGCAGAAACAGTTCAACTTAAAGTATAGTGTTATAGCATAACAAAGGTTTTTTACATCATTAGGATGAGTGCAGTGCTGTGTGTGTAGTGTAAATTCGTTGTTTACTGCAGGCTTTGGGGATCCATACTGGTGTCGATAATCGTGAAGTAGTGCGGAGTAGTGACGTCGTCATCATTGCCGTCAAGCCACATGTAGTGGTAGATGCGCTGCGAGATGTCGCATCCGTAGTACACGCAAACCATCTTATTATTTCTATAGCTGCTGGCATTCCGATATTCCACATCGAAAGGGTAACTTTGAGTACTAGAAGTCTTTGAATGTTCATCAGTTTATGTTCTCTGACTATTTTTCTGACTTTATTTAAGGTACTTGTGTGATGATGTCTCTCTAAGTCTCTGTGGTTGTGAGTTATCACAAAATTGTGTCTGTGAGTTTCAGTGAAATTTATGCATTGGTAGGTTTTGATCAGTCTCTGATTAACTTTTGGCATGAACTCCAGAGGTCAGGGTAGTGGATAGTGCTAACAAATTAGTTTGTTGAGATGTAGGCACTCTCTAGGCATCATCTTCTTAGTCTAAATATGTACTGTGGCCATCATTATAATTAGATACAGTTTTAATACCAACGTTGCAACTTGCACTTAAATGTACAGTATATGTACATGTGAACTTTGATGTCTTGCACAACATGCAGCGTGAGGATATGAAGATAGCATTAGAAAATATCTACACAGTTTCAGTCAAAAAACCGTGTGAATGGATATCAAATTTTTGGACAGTTTGGTTTTTAAAACCAAATCTAAACCAATTTTCGTTTCTGCACACCTCAAATTTTTAAGGCTTGCATTCACTAAAGAAATTTGATAGCTTAATGCAGTATTGACCACAACTGTAACAGTGACAATGCAATTGAAGAGTTTAGGACTAGGCCTGTGACAAACTGGACCAGGCAGACAAAAGTAGTGGAGGCAAATTATGGATTTATAGGCTGCATGCATCTGTGTCTTGTTTCAGATGTTACCATCAGATATACGAGTCATTCGAGTTATGCCCAACACTCCAGCAACAGTGTTGTGTGGTGCGTCAGCCTTTGCTCGTGGTTCCGTCACACGACCTGAAGATGGTGTTATCGTTTCACGTCTGTTTTCCAGTGTCGGCTTCTGTACCGAGGTGTCAGAAGCAGACATTGACATTGTTACTGGACTCAGTGGTAGTGGGCCAGCTTATGTGAGCACATATTCATATGTCTGTTAGCCTATACATAATGTAGTGTAATTATTTAATTCATCATTAATTAATGTAATTTATAGTCGTACAGTGCTTTAGCTGTTGATCGGGCAACAGGAAAAGTATTTAGCCTGTGAAGAAGCCAAACTAGCGATCTTTGGTCTTATAACATAGAAGTGTCTTGGTGATAACTGATAAGTAAGAAAATAAATAGTTTGAACAAAAGCGGAGAGGTGTAATGGCGGTACGTGTGGGTATCAGTTTCACACATAAAAGGAGTTTGATGACCGTTTTACAGGTTTACTTTTGTCAGACAGTAGCTATACAATGAAACCTTAAGAAGTTGCTGGAGGAGTACCTTTTAATGCTCAGTCTACAGTGTCACAGTGCTGATGTCATAAATTTGCTTATAGTGTTAAGTTTTGTGGATTTTGCTACTTATATTTTTGAGTAGAGTTGCTAATGGATATCTGGATGTTTGGATACCCAGATTCGATCCGCAATCCGGTTGTGAAATACAACAATCACATATAATTTTAGCTGCCACTTTGCTCATTCTGAACAGTTCACTCACTCCTGCCTCCATTATGTTTACACTGCACAGATTATTTAACCACTAAACACTGCAATAGTGTGCTACACTGCATAGCTACTAGTACCACTACATGCAGTTAGACACCATCTTGGTTTAGAATGTTGTGGGACAGGGGTTAATTGCGAATGGATGGTCGCTCTTCAACATCCCATACCGAGGTTACTCACCCTGGCTGCCTCACACGTCATCTAGGTCACTCGCTGTCCGTGACGCTGTACCACTGTCAGTCTGTCAAGCACGGAGACTGATAATGGCTTTGCTTGGCGTCATAGTCATATTACAGTCTGCAGTCTGGCTCAACCCGATGCTCATGTTGTTCTCAGTGCAAGTTTTGTGGCTGTCAATATAATGCACACTGCTGGGGTACCCGTTACTGACATGCCACATCGGTCTGTGGACTAGTGTGTAGCATTATACTGTTTATCCCCACTGATGCTCTCATTTCTAGGTCTGGGATTGCTAGTTTAATCTCCATCACCATAATTGTTTAGGATCCACAAATGGTTATCTGGATATATGCGGACTTTGTTGACAGATATTCAGATATGAAAATAAAATACTGTTAACATTGCTGTTTTGAGTTTGTAAATGTTGTCACACATTGTGCCAGACTGATGTGACCTCAGTGCTACAGGCTACTTTGAAAGCCAAGTGTGATAAATTCTGTCACTTAGGACACTGCATTATACAACTGTTCGTATCAAATTAAACAATTTTTATTCGAGTTTAGCGAATATCTGTTGATACACGTTGCACTAATGAATTCCTGTGAATATTTGTAACTCTTGTGTCTGAATATTCCCAAATTTTTGCACTGCATCAGGCGAGTGTACAGTCTATAGAGTTGAGTAACGTCCTAGTGGAGAGTAAGTCGTGATTAAAGTGTTTGACAGGTGTTCACAGGTGTGTTCACAGGTGTGGTTTGTTTACTCACCATGGTACATTGTTGTCAGGTGTGCCTCATGATTGAAGCAATGGCCGACGGTGCTGTTAAAATGGGCTTGAGTCGAGACGTCGCTCAGAAGTTGGCTGCTCATACTTTAATGGTGTTTCATTTATTTTATAAATCCTCTGTATAAAACTGCAATTGTAAAACAGTTTACTGCTGAGTAGTATATTATAGCTGCATTTTGTTAATTATTTTGATATCTCAAGTAGGAGTATAATGAAAATATAAAGTATGAAATTGAATACTTTTCCGTATCAGCAGGACCCACATGGTAGCTGTTAGAAACATAAAGAAAGAGAATACAATTCACCTGGTATGCATGAAGGAAAGTGAGGTGGCTGGTAGAGGAGGGCACAGTTTGTGATCAGATGGGAGTATATATTAATTCTATATGGAAACAGCTTCGTCTCGTCAGTGCACTGTGCAGTTGCGGAATGGTGAGTTTGATGAGCTGGCAAGAGTCGATGTGTCAGTAGTGCTGCTAATTTGCAAGAAAACAGTTCTTATTTCAGCGCAGTCAGAACAACTTCATCAGCCATGTTGTGTTGGCTGTAGCTCTGTGTTGGCTTTATATTCGTTTGTTTGACTGGGTGAGAGGAAAACTACAGTTGCATTAAATGTTACATTTAAAAAACGTCACTGAGCAGGAGTATAATATTTTTGTTATGCAATAAATAAATATTTGCTGCCTCACACTTTATGCCGTGTTGCTTCGTCAGTGAGATCTGTGCAAGCTGTGTGTTTGGGGTCATAGTTGGAGTGTCACTGAATGCGAAAAGTGGGCAATGGATGTGGGTATACAGTTTAGTAGAGTGCTATTTCCCAGTTAAAACAGTCTGTATGACTGAGAGTGATGATGTTGATGCTTGCACAAGATTGTCACTATCGGCATTATAACCAGTGATGGCCTTGGCCTCGAGGAGCTCCGAGGCCAAATTATCCTGTCAGGCTGTCAGATGTACTGCATAGCTCAATTTCTGCTCTGGCCATATGCCGCTTTAGCGTAGCGGTAACATGTTGCAGCTGATCAACGTAGTTACTCTACGCTAGGCCTGGTTAGTGCCTGGATGGGTGACCGTCTTCGGGTGGGTAAACTATCCCGGTATGTAACCAGCCACCCAGGTCAACTCAGCCTGGCCATCCCTCTGTGGGTAGGCACGATGAGTACCAGCTTAGGCTGGGAAGGTAACCGTAGGTCTGGGGTCGCACTGGCCATGTGTCACATACAACAGTGGTTTATCCACCTACGGGCTCAGCGGCCTATGAAAGGGAGATGAGCACCCCGCCTATGCTCCTTCGGAGTATGGCCCTCCTTTACCTTTTAGCATATGCATAAAGGCCTTGGCGTCTGGACCTTTGGCCTTGAGGGTTGAGGCCTTGGTCTTGGCTTTGACCTTAAGATTTTGGCCTTGATTATAACATTGAAAGAAACATGTCTGTCAGGGAACGTCCAAGATGATACTGGATTCTGGCAAGCATCCTGCTCAGCTGAAGGACATGGTCTGCTCACCCGGAGGCACGACGATCAGTGGTGTCCATCAGCTGGAGAAGTCTGGACTCCGTGCGGCTCTCATGGGCGCTGTGGAGGCTGCAACTAATCAGGCGAAATATCTGTCATGTCACGGAGACAGCGCGAAATGACATATCGGTCTAAATTTGTTAACGATAGGTCGAATTCGTAGTCAGGCATCCGTTTTATAGACGGGTGATGAATATGTGATCCTCTCGGTGGTTTCTGTAGTTAGGTCTGCTGACTCGGTCGGTCTGAGTTGTGACTAGTGTGGAAAGTTGAAAACTGAGAGAGCAGTCATAACTGATGAGTATTTATTTTGTTGTACAACAGTTGCATGCACATATTAGTCTCTGGTGAATATTGTGCATTAGTGAAAATGTGTAGCACTTATTAGCATGATATGTGTTTGCTGTACCAGACGTTCAGTTCAAATCTCTGCTCAGTCAACAGTGCTTCTTCTTGGATATTTACATTAATAAAGTGATAATGAATAATGCTGTTTCAAATAGTGTGTTGCGCATTTGTGATATGATTGTGCATGGCAGTTGCACGTACAGTGCATAATACTGGCAGTGTTGACTTTGTACAACTTGTTCATGTTTCTGTTCTTGCACCGTGTTCATCAGTTTTTGTCGCCATTTAGTTTATGTTTATAACAACAAGTTTGCTTCTGATTATGTTACTTGGAGAAGTCTGGTATTTACTGAAAGACGTTGACAACCGATTCTGTGAAGACGCTTGTTCATGATCTCATCGCAACTCGGTTAGACTACTGTAATAGCGTGCTTCATCAGATCAGTGCAGCCAATCTACACGCTCTGCAGTCCGTCCTGAATGCAGCAGCTTGTCTCCTCATGCGGAAGCGCAAATACGACCACATCACTGCGACATTGCGCGACGACTTACATTGGCTGCCTATTCGGCAGCGGGTAATGTACAAACTGTGCACCATCGTCTACAAATGCCTACACGCAGCAG
>Ga0209339_1001539_pt1 | contig 10037 bp, 7 predicted proteins | sample OlaalgELextract3_FD_187376 | JGI IMG/M metagenome (GOLD analysis project Ga0209339, IMG submission 187376) | Olavius algarvensis symbiont microbial communities from Tuscany, Italy - Type A ELBA extract 3 (SPAdes) (version 2) | ecosystem: Host-associated > Annelida > Digestive system >...
ATCCAAGAACTAACTTCTCTAATGACACTCAAGGTCTACCACGTGTAAAATTTTCGCGAACCTCCGTTAACCAGGGCCGGAAAATAAGGCGGCCATAAAAAAAATAAATAAATATAAAAAAAACATTGGCAAAATATAACATGGTCGCCCGCTTACGCTGAGCGGGCGCCCATAATAATCAGATTTGTATAGTGCGGTAAGGCCGTAGCTTCAGAGGCGCTGGGTTCAGTTACCTGCTCAACTCGCGGATATCAAAGCGTGAATACAGCATAAATATGCTGGAAAAGTTTTTCTGCTGACATCGAGGTTAAGATTTTCTGCAGTCGATTTTCTGTTACTTTATTATGAATTCCTGAGTTGTTTTAAGAATGGACTATATGCAGTCACGGGAAATGCAACTTTTAAGAAGCCTATAGCTGGAATTATGGACTTTTCGCCCCCAAGACCATTCGCTCCCGGGAGTGAAAGTTCCAGGTGTGGAACTTTCGTTCCCTGGAACTTTTGCTCCCTGGAACTTACTCTCCCTGAAAGTTCTCTCCCTGGTACTTTCGTTCCCACCAATGAATACAGCAAGGAGCGAAAGTTCCAACAAATGTGTAGACCTACATGTACGGAACCTTTGCTGTCACGTCACCGTAAAAGTAGCAAGACGTGCATGAACCGCATTATCTCTAGTGATGGATGATTCCCGAATTCGAAATCGAAAATCTCGATTTTTTGCTAGAAATCGAAAAAATCGAAATCTAGATTTTTTTCTGCGATCTTTGTTCAATTTTTTTCCAACGCTAGATGTTGTTCTACATGCATGAGGGAAGTAGCCGATTGCGTTTGTCCGTGTAGATCCGCCCAGCAGCGCTAAACACGCGCTCACTAGCCACGGACGTCGGCGGTGCGCTGAGATAGCTCCTGGCTTCTGCAGCCAACAACGGGCACCATTCAGTCGGCGATTCCGCTCGACCGATAATGTCGGCCTGCAGATACGCAGACAATTCAGCATCTACCAGTGACGCAGCTGATGCGGATGAGGTGGGCACTGGCGCACCCAGTATGGCGGCGGCTATGGTGTGTTGGCTGGCAGATTTGACGGCTCGAATCGCGCCTCGTCGATTGCCCACTGCTTAATCGCCTCTAGCTCATCGGGTGCGAACAGACGCCCTTTGTAGCGCGGATCTAGCAGCGTGGCCATTGCGTACATGCTGTGCAGATGCGGCCGGAGTAGACATCAAACGACCAACGATGGGAAGCGAAGAGTAGCGAAGTCGGCTGACCAACTGCACTCCCGCCCCTCACCCCTTCCCCACCCGTTTGCTTGCAACACCGCGCTCGTGTTACTGTGGCGGCGAGATGCTCGCCATGAGCGGTACTGTTGTGAATGCATCAGTTAATCTGACACGCTGCGTGGTGGCCACACGCGAATCTGAATCGGTCTGTGCACACGTCAGATTCTCCGATCTTTTGATGTGTGCCGATCTTACCGATCTCCGATCTACAAATCGGCCGACCATTAGTGATTGACCACGGGCATGTGTTGCTAAAGTGTCGTAAGCGGCAAAGTAAAAATTCTGATCGGAAATCAAAATCTCGATTTAAAAAAAAAATTCAATCAAAATCGATCAAGTTTTGAAATTTTTAAATCGTCTATCAGTAATCATCTCGAGTTGTTATACAATATACAATCATTAGGTGCGTCTAAGTGGGCCTAAGTAGTGAAATTCTCTCAATGTACATACATATTCTCCGTTACACTTAGCGTACATTTGTTACACATCTGACCACGTCCGCGTTACTGTGCAAGTGTTCCCGCGTATACAGCTTATCTATATCATGCGAACTTGTAGATAGATTAAGTCCTGCGCTCAGGACCCGTTTGTATTAACTGTAACTGCAACTATTATTTCTTGAAGAGTAGGCCTAAGTTAACGTTGCTAAAGTTATTTAAACGTGTGCCATTGTGTTGTTCATCTCAAGGCCTAATCGCATTTGTGAAGTATCATACAATAATTTTGACTTTTATGATGTATGTTTGATTTTTTTTCAAATAAAAGCTCCTTTAGCTACAGAAATCTCGTTTGCTAAGACAGAAGCCATATAATTTGCAAGTGCATTTACTCAATTATTTTATTAAATGCAATGGATAATTGGACATCGCACTACAACAGAACAGTCCTAGACAACACAAAAACAAATCACAGATCACAGATAAGCTTACCTCGGGCCGTTTTTCAGTGAGTCTTTAACCGCTCTGCACAGTTCGCTTAATTCATTTAATTACAATTCACTACACTTCGGTTCTGTCCGTGCTCTGTTCGCTAGTGGGAGCGAAACTTCCATAGCTGGAACTTTGCTCCCGGTTGCATACTTTCGCTCTGTCCTCCATTCGTTTGGAAAGTACCAGGGACAGGGAGCGAAAGTTCCAGGGTGCGAAAGTTCCAGGGAGCAAAAGTTCCAGGGAGTGAAAGTTCCACACCTGGAACTTTCGCTCCCGGGAGCGAATGGTCTTGGGAGCGAAAAGTCCAGTTCCACTTTATCTGTTAGTAAAGTTTCTTACATTTTTGGTAACTTTTTCCAAGTTTTGCTGAAGATATTCCAATCATTTTTAGAAAACTAGCACTTTCTAAAGCTTTTCCTAAGACGTTCATAAGTCTTCAAAGTTCTTAAGGTCTTAAAAAGATGTTTCAGAAATCGGGCTGCTGGTCTTCGTCCTTGATATACAAGTCTTTGACCTTGGCCTGGAAGTCCGTGTCCTTGTGTCTCAAGTACTTGTTAACCACACTCACTCTAACCCTTACTGTAAGTTCCTATGAAACGGGCTTTAAAAAGTAAAACCTAACTGTAAAAATGTTATGACTCAACTAACAACAGGACAGTGTACAGTTATTTGCAGCTAAATGACTACAACAGAAAATTAGCCGTATTATCAGAGTTTGCTGTCATGGAATGCAGTCCGGATTGGCCACTAGGCAGTTTCCTTGTTTGAACAGATCTAAACTCGTTGTTGTTGTTGTAAACTCATTGGAATTTTGCAGGAAGTTTTGTGTCATTGATGATGGGTCTGACATTCGGTGGATTGTCTGGGTATGGTGCTTATCTATCGTCAAAAGATTCGAGGAATTTTTGGCTTATTTTCTGTACGTATATCATTTTCTATTGAATTTCATTTTCTGTGTCACTGTCATGCAACAAATGTGGAATCTTGCAGCACCAAATTTATATGCAGTGTTTGGTGATTTGTAGGTTTATGTGTATGTTCATTCATTACTGTATGCTCAGTTTACTGTGACACTTTTCTGCTTATGAAGGGGCAGGTATACAGCAGTTGTGTAAGGATTTGTGTGTTGCATAGCACAGCAGAGAAGCGTGGCAACTGCCAGTGAAAACTCTCAAACCACTGCAGCATGTTCAGAAACGCTGCAGCTTGGCTGATTTTCAATCACGTTACTGACATTATGATTAAATTACATTGGCTACTGATTCGCTGGTGGATCAACTACAAATTAGATGTCTTAGCGCATGTAGTCATTAACAGCAGGTATCCCGACTTCAACCAGTGACTACATTACATCCTGGGCTATGTTCGGTTGCGTGTACTGAAGTGAAGTTTGCCAACACACAAAGTTCGGTGAACACGGAACACACCTTCGCTGCACTTGCCCAGCTGGATGGAACTTGCTTCCTGCCGAGCAGCATTGACATCCGTTGTACCTCTTCTACCCAGACATTCAAAACACTGCTCAATCTCGTCTTTTTCGCCCGGCTTTTAACATTTTACAGTATCATTCCGCTAACTCTTTTTTATTGTTAGGTGCTTGTGTTCTATTAGTAATAGGTGCCATAATGATGATGATGATGATGATGATGATGATGACAATGATGATGGATGCAAAAAATGTGCTCAAGACTCATCCGTTTTTGCATTTGTTTCAATCATCAACTTAATTTCGAGGAGCGTGTGCTGTATGGTGCCCTTGTAGTGACTTTATGGACATGTTACGGCACCTTATAAGTTGTCGTATTATTATTATTATTATTAATATTGTGGTGTGAAATTGAAGAATAAGCTATCTTACATTGAATTAAGTCAACAGTTACAAATAGTGGATATAATCACGGTGCTGTGGAGTAGTAGGTTGCGATTGTCAACGTGTTTCAAAAAAGAATGAGACTGATTAGATAAAAGATGGATTATGAAGTGGAGTGTTAAAACCTAGGCTGACTGCTGAAGACAAGATGGGAGATTGGTGGTAAAGAACATTTAAATAAGGAATAGACTGTAGTTCATAGTAAATTAGAGAAGATTAGTATAGTAACCAGACTGACAATGTTGACAATGAATAGTTACTTTTTTCTGTGAGTTGGGTACCACTTCATGCAGATTGTCCTCAGTTAGAGTTAGTGGCCACAAAATGAGTTTATTGTTGTCAGAGTGCACCGAACTCTGTAGTAGAAGGTTGTGTGCATATATGTATAATACTGAATTTTAAACTGTTGCGTAACATTTTATCATATTGTGGTTGTTTATGAGTATATTATAAATACTAAATGTTGTGTTTTCTAGTGTGCAGTGCCGTACTTGGTGGTGTCATGGGATACCGTGCTCTGAATTCAGGCAAATTTATGCCATCTGGATTAATTGCATTTATCAGGTTAACTGCAGTTTCTTGTTTTCTTGAAGAAATCCTAATTGTATCAAATAATAGAATAGGTCATTTTGGGGCACATTTACATTAAGGCTAGTGTCTTCTTTAGAATGTACTTGGTTAAGTAATCAAAAATTTGGGTAAGGAGAATTAAATTTGAAAAAAAAAACATTAAATGATTTCACACATCATTATCAATTGTCAATAAACCTGCACTAATCAGTCACTGTAATCAGTCGTCAGTACCAGGAGTAGACTTGGAGTTCAACAGCAATGGGCTGACGACTTCTGCGTGCAAATGGAACACAAACAAATTGAAAAAATGCAACGAACAAAATGTGCATTAAAACTGCGATTAACGTGCGAGTAAAAAAAACTAATCGCGTGAAAAGCGTTGAGAAATTAATCACTTGACAGCTCTAATAAGTACTAGTTACTACGAGTTGAACTGATATATGTTGTTGTTGATTTTGAATTTTTAATGGCAGATATATTGGCAAATGTCACTGTGTTCTGTGAGTGTGACAGACAGATGGGCAGACAGAGAGACAGACAGACGGAATTGCCATAGCATGTGGCACCTTGGAATAGCAGTGGCCATGTTATCTGCCCACCATACTGCCAGGAAAGCCACATATAATGTCAGCCGACGTGATGGCATATCCTACTGTTAACAGTTAAATTGACAGTTGCTCTTGAATTTTGTATGGCAGATGTCAGTGTTATTTTGCCAACCATTATTGTCCGTGTTAGTTTAATTATTAACCATTTACAGTCCAGAGGCAATTATAGTGCCACATCGAATGATATGAAGTTGGTACACTCGCCATTGATGGGTGGGCTGTTACATTAGGTACAGCGAAGAGGGGCCTGGGCAGACTGCGGCCCCGCTCAGGCCCCTCCTTGCTGTACCAAAATAATGTAACAGCCCACCCATCAACGGCCAAGGTTCCAATCACCGTATTGATGTATAATGGTCCGTTGCTCTGCAGTAATGTGGCCATAAAGGGTTAAACTAGAATAGAGATATGCCTAGATGTTGAACTTTGTTGCTATTTGACCCTGATGACACCCGGAGAGAGGTTTGGTTTTTTGGTCGCATGTGTCTGCAACAATGTTTGTTTGTTAGTTACATTGCGGGAAGTGGTTACAGCTGTTGTCATGAAACTTTCAGAATAAATAGGATCATGGCATTAAATTCAACAGTTGGCAGCACCCTGCAGTAGGGTGCAGGGTGAGGTTTGCTGCATCTGGCACCACTGGTTCAAGAACTGTACTTACGTGTGTGTGTGTACAGTGCTCTGATGGTCATGCGTCTGTTTCCAAGACTCTTCAGCTAGCGGAGAAAATTTAACTGAACTGTTGCATGTATGCAAGTCTCAGCAATATCACTTGATATGATGTTCATAATGCTGTTGCTCACATTATACGCACGCGGTATCTATGATTTCTGTGACGTCTCGTATGTAAGCTGGTGCATAAGAATATGATATGTATTACATTGCTTATTAACAGGACTTTAGCAGGAAAAAGGAGTTGGTAAACTATAAAGTAGTTGCATGAATGATGAGTACATGATAGACGTGATATGTGACTTGACACAAGTTGTATATCTGACTGACACGAATCGTTATATGCTTATCACATGTATGCATTGCATTGTTTTTTTTTGTTCAATGTTCTATGCTGCTGTAATAAACTTCCAGTCTTTGTATTTTCTTGAATAGCTGGTCACAAGTCTACTACTGACTAAGTATGTGCATGGACTGCTGTTCAGGTGGATTTCTGATAACTAGCAGCAGATACATTCACGACTTTTAACTTTAAAATGATTTTACTTCGACCAGTTAGATGTTGCTTAAAGCATTGCAGTGCAACTTCAAAGTTGAAGTTTACAAAGTTTAAAAACAACGAATTTTTAGCAGTGTACTTGTGAATGGCAATGTTGAATACAAGTTTTTTTACAGCTGTCGTGTTGAAACTACAGGCAATTATGTTAGATTGCTAAAAACATATAGCAATGACAAAGAGGTCGAATAAGCTGTGGTGACAGGCACAACATAGGCCTACCTCTCCCCTATTCACTAGGTGGCGTTATTCATCATTACTCTGTTGATGTCGCAGTTGACTGGCATGCTACTCTTTTGTTTCGGTGCTCTTTCTACGTCATTTACGTAGCAGTGTTGTATCGTGTACCAATCTGACTGATGTCCACTTATTCACACTGACATTGTTCATTTACAGATACAACGCGTATTATCAAGACAGCTGATATAATAACAGCATGTATTGTATTTGCACTACGCTTAACTAAAATGTATATACACATTGCCACATACTGCTACATAATATTACGTGGAAGATGACATACCCGAGTTGAAACTCAGGCCAACTCAGCCTGGCCATCCACCACGGGTAGACACAGTGGCGTAACAAGACGTATGTGAGCTCGGTGAAAAATACAGTTAGATGCCCCTTGCCAAGACCTAAGTCTTTTTGTCAATTGCTAAAGCTGCGGTCACAAGTATGATATGACTGCGATACGAGGCTACAACAAAGAAGTGACATGTTGTTTTTGATTCCTTGTAGAGAGTTGTAGCGTGTTGCAGCGAAATCGTAGCATCCTCATATCGTAGTTGTATCTTACTTGTGACCACAGCTTAAGGGACAGTGTATTTACTATTAATATGCCTACAGTTGAATTCAAGCAAATATCAATTATCTTTGCCACCCAGGGTGCTCTTCGCCTGGCTGCTGCCACCTTGTTACGCCAGGTGCAATGAATACATTCAGTGGGTGGCCATGTCCACTGCTAGGGTAGAAACGGCAAGTTCTGCATAACAGTAGGCCCTGTGACTAGGACTGCTGATCTAGCTGGCCTAGTCGGTTAGGCCTACATGTGTCGGATGTGGCCAGCATGGGCCGTTAGCTATAGCTTTAAGCACTACCTTTTAAGTTTTAGGTAGAGCTCGTAAGCGTCATAGATGTAAAAAACATTTTTTGTGTCACATTATTGAAAATTTAATTTTTTTTGACCTTTCTCTGTTATAAAGGATGTCAAAATTTCCAACAAGAATCAATTACAAAAGAGCTTTTCAATTAATGAGCCTTTGTGCTCAAAGGCATTATCAGTTGTGCTACCGTACCATAGAATAGGCCTATTATAAAGCGACCTGCAAAATAACTGACTGATAGAAATTTACATTTTTCCATATTACGTGTCTCCTGTGTGATCTGTTGTATGAGCACTGTTATGCCAGGAACAATGAATACTGTCAGTGGGTGGACGCTTTTACGTTTTTTTTAAATTTTCCGTAACGTTTTAGTCCTATATCTATGCTAAGAATGTATACCTTGTTGCCTATGTGAATCTTCCGATATATAAACACGAACGTATCCGGCTTGTATAATGTGCCTGTGAAATCGATTTGCTCAACTTCTAGCTGACACTGTCAGAAACTGCAGTCACGATGGTCGTCATCTACCTTGCTGCTGTGTACGTCTGCTGGTCGAACCCGACAGTTTATCCATCGAACAGACTTAAGCCAATGACACACAATCCAGAAATCGGAGCTGAAAACCAGAAATTCAGCAACAGTTTCTAGCATGCATTTTTTCCTGCCAGTTGAACTGTTTCATGGGGATTCAGAAGGTGGCGCCACGAATTTCCGTGTCGTATGCAGATGACATATCGTACGTTAGCGGAAATCCGGGCCAGTCGATCAGCGCCAGTTTTAGGTGCCGAATTCTGACTACGTATCATCGGCTATTGACGTAGATTGGTGTGTCGAAGTCCGCAACTATGTCGAAGTGTTACGAGAAACTGGCATGCAGCGTGTGAAAGGGCGTCCGGTGACGTCATGGCGACGTCGTGTGTAATAGAGCAGACTTTCTCTCTGTTCACATCAGCTTGCTGCCGAACAGCTCCATCTGCAACAACATTCCACCCAAACAAACTGTGCCCAACTTTGGTAGCGAAATGCAGGCCGCTATTTTCAAGCTACGAATTTTCGATGGTTAGATATTATGTGACACATCTACATGTGTAGATGCCAATTAATGGCTGTGACCTCTTATCTATTGGTCCATGTTAGGGTTGGTCTTGACACGGCTGGCACGTCTCACAGTGTACTAAGTTTGAAGTACTGTGTTTTGAATCATGTGTAGGCCTATATGTACGGTCATAGTCATCGTCATTTACGTTAATCGTTCAATGATACAGACCTTCTGTGCCAAGCTAGGCTATAAGTGCCTCGGCGTGACAAACAGTAACAACTTTAGCATTAACTAATAAATACTGTATCATCTGTATGATAGGATCATCATCGTCGTCGTCGTATAGACCTAACAATTTGTATGGCATAGCTAGTACGCTTATTGCACAATGAACATAGGTGTTCCAGAAATCAACGGGATAAAACTTAAAAGCAATATAACTCAGTAAATCAGCGAACATTAAAAGCTAGGCTAAAATAATGAGATTTCAACAGTGTTGAAATCTCATTATTTTAGCCTAGCTTTTAATGTTCGCTGATTTACTAACAGTCTTATGAAGTATGCGAAGTTGGCCACGGCTCGGATGTGCTCAGCTAGTGCGTTCCACGCTGTGCGACTGGCGTGTGAGAAAGCGCGTTGGTTCGCCAGCTTGGTGCCAACTGCGGCAGTGAGCAGATCGTCGATGACGTTGACCGGAGACCGGAGCGTGGACGTCTGGCACTGGCGACTCCACAGTGTTTGTTACATATGTCGGGCCCGTGTCATGAAACACTGAGTGCACACTACAGCAAAGTTTGAAATAGACACGCTGATGGGAGCCAATGCAACTGCAGTAAGCTTGACGTGGTCCCGTACACCCATCTCGAAGACTAGGCGAGCCGCAGCGTTCTGCACACCTTGCACTGGTTAGCCGCCAGCCGGCCAGTGCTGAGTTGCAGTAGTCCAGGCCTATTGCATGCGAGAACCAGACGAATCGTCAGTTCTCTGCCAATGCGACGACGGATCTGGTGAAGACGGCATAAGTGGCAGTAACAGGTGGCGGCCATTTTGACTACATCATGCTTCGTGGACAGTTCGCTGTCGAGATGGAGTCCGAGGTCACTATATCGGCGGTGAACGGTTCAATCCTTGACGAGCCGTCTTGGGCTGTGTGGTCCAGGTTGATGAGCTTGGCCAAGTTGGACCGCGATCTGACAGAGGGCCTCGGTTTTGTTAGCGTTCAAGCTGCAAGAATTGATGTCGTCTTAAGGGGTGTCTATAGCGACACAACTCAACTCTACTCGACGTCGAGTTGTCGACACGTTCACAGCGTGAACAACTGTCACCTATCAATGAACGTAGTGACCCAGTTGACTCAGTTTGTAGGTCGTGACGTCATAAACAAAAACACGACTGACTTGGCTG
>Ga0209339_1001542_pt1 | contig 10032 bp, 8 predicted proteins | sample OlaalgELextract3_FD_187376 | JGI IMG/M metagenome (GOLD analysis project Ga0209339, IMG submission 187376) | Olavius algarvensis symbiont microbial communities from Tuscany, Italy - Type A ELBA extract 3 (SPAdes) (version 2) | ecosystem: Host-associated > Annelida > Digestive system >...
GAAAAGTTACGAAACTGCCCTTCTCGAGGACGGTACGAGGTCAACGCCCCCCCCCGGGCAAACCCCTTAGGGCGTAACCCCTCCACCATTTTGCTGTCGTAAGACAGAACCCTGCGGGAAATTTTTTTGAAGACTGGCACTAACCCGTACTCCTGACCCTATCCGACCCACGAGGCGGGGTCCTGACTCTAACCGACCCAAGTACGGCAGCAAAGAAGAGGGGGTATGCCCTAGGGGGTGGGGGGTTTGTCCGGGAGGGGCTTTTTGGTCGGTCATCGCGGAGCACGTTGTGAAACGCGACGTCGCTGACAAACAGATGAGCGACACGGGACCCCACACTACTCCGCGACGCAATTTGTGGACGGACATTTGAGGCGCACTAGACGCGTGGACGACGAAAATGACACTGCGGACGAGCGCGCGTTGGACGTCACAATCAATTAGTATCTGGCGAGTGTGTTTAGGAATACAGCGGGTCGCAGTCGCCACGCAGCTGCTCCGCACAGCTCGCCCCTCGCCTCCGACATCCGCCTGACGCTCGACAGACGTCAGTTGTGCTCGTCCGATGACAAAGTACTCGTTGTGTAACTTCTTCTGTCGCTGACGCCGTCGACGAGGGACCTTCCTCATCTCAGCGCTGCTACGACCACGGATGTCTATTTTAAATAGACATCCGTGGCTACGACCCACGAACGCTAACCGCAGATAACCGCCTTCACATCATGGACGGACAGTTCTAAAGTCGCCCCCACAGGATTTTCTTGAAAACTATAGTTTTCAAGAAAATCGTATACGCCTAAGCAGTAAGCTGCTCATGCCGCATTTAGTACCAATAATCGTCGGTATATCTTGCCCAGCAGTGTTCGGAACACACATGCACACAGACAGACAGACAGGCAGACAACGCTGTCATTATTACACAGGTAACACCGCCTTCAAAGTCTATCATTACTTAAACGAACAAAAACTTGTCACAGTGGTTTTTTCTAAGTGCCTTTCAATCGCTGACCGTGATTAGCATATTTAACTCCGCCCACCCACTCGGCACACGGTCATAACGCTAATCATAGTTGGTCCATACGTATATTAATCGTATCTACGTAACGACCATGAATACGAGTATTTTCCGTGAACGTACGTATGGACGGTTGGCGGCTTGACTTAATGGTAACGCGTTGGTCTCGATCAACGCAGTTACTCTACGCTGGGCCCGGTTAGTGCCTGGATGGGTGACCGTCTTCGGGCGGGTAAACTATCTCGGTATGTATAACCAGCCACCCAGGTCAACTCAGCCTGGCCCTTCCTCCGTGGGTAGGCAGAATGAGTACCGGCATAGGCTGGGAAGGTAACCGTAGGTCTGGCGTCGCACTGGCCATGCGTCACAGACAATAGTGGTTTATCCACCTACGGGCTCAACGACCTATGAAAGGGATATGCGCCTACGCTCCTATATACGGCCCTGCTTTACCTTTACCTTTACGTACGGAAGAACTACGACAGTAACGTTAGCGCCGTCTCAAGCTGTCACAGTGTAAGTGATGCGTCGATCCCAAGTCATCAGATCATCGTTGATCTCGCCCGCCAGTGTTTAACCGCGGTCATCGTCTACCGGCCACACACTCAGGCCACACAGTACACAATAATGCTCGTCTGGCCGTCTTCGTACTTCTCACGAGATTTCTCCGCGTATCTGCCTCTGGCTCTGTCTCTCTCTGTGTATCCACGTTCTAACCAATGCTACACTAGTGTCGAAGAAGGACGTACTTGAAACCACTTTAGCGTCTTCGTATACTTAAGCAGATTTCTGAGAAAGATTCGATTGTAGACGGTTACGTCGGTTAGACTCGAGATACTGCGCTTGTTAATGTTAAATTCTGCGTGACGACGTTACTTACTAACAAGAAACTTATCAGTAGATAGACGAGATAGACGAACGTTACCGCTTGAACCACGCTATCGTTGTAAAACTTTATCGTCCCTAGACTCAATTTACCCGTAACGTTCGCCTAATCTCATCGGCAAATCGCGACTTTTTCGGTGCATCGTGACTTTTTTGATTTTGCGCCATATAAATGCTCTGCTTACATGTCTACTGTCGAGTTTATTGTTGACAATATCTATGACAGTTTTATAAATAACAACACGTGCAAACTGAAATTTTAATTTTTTTTATTGAGTGGCCTAGAACGCTGTAAAGATACTCAAATGAAAGCTTGCGACATTACACAAACAACTCGCCGAACAGTTGTCTGCGGAACGAGGTGCTTGCACGCCACTTGCAAACTTCTTGCTTACCGATCACGCCTCACCTGACGTGATAGTGCTATTTATAGTATTTTGACAAATACAGCACTTTCAATTTATAGGCGTAGGCAGCACCGGCAGCCCTTGCTTACGAACTAAAAATTGCAAGTCACTCAAGATCGTTTAAGGTCCTTGAAAATGGAACCATTCGATAGATCGCACAGGAGTTACTGTTCGTCTTTCGTTGTAACTATGGCTATCTTGTGCCGTTTTCGAAATGAAAATATTGGTCAAAGGACACCAATTTTTCATACCCCTTCCATTTAACTTGCACGATCACCCCGAACCCCTTTGAATTTTCCCCAAATTTTAATACAAACTGCCCAAGTTCTTAGACTATTAGACGGTGCAAAAATATTGCCGAATAGTTCAACCGTGTGTGCACGGCGCAACGACGTACGTTACAGAGAGACAGAGAGACGGGCGGGAGCGGGACGGCTCATGCCATAAGGCGAACGTAACGTAACGTAAGCCTAGTAAAGTTCGCCTAAAATTGCGAAAAAAACGATATCTACAATGGACAAGAATAGCTGCGCGATCTTTTGACAAAAGTCATTGGTATATATCATCTTGTATAAACAGATCGCAAAGTATGCCGCAGCTGACTTGCATTACAGACAGACGGACAGACAGACATACAGACGAAATTCCAACTCTGATGACAATAGCCGACGTGCATGCTGTGTACGCTAGGCAAGAAATTAATATAATAATCACAGGCAGCGCAGTAGCGCTGCACTGTTGTAAGGCCTAATAATAATAACAAGAAGTGTGGCGGCCTGGTTCGACCGACACGGTATGCCCCGCCGGCTTCTAATGACACAGGTACAGCATTGGGCCAAGACGGCTCAGGCAGATCACGTGACCTTGGGATCTTGACCTTTGACCTTGGAGGTCATGGCGCCTATGGCTGATGCGGATCCTCGTCCTCCATCCGTACACCAAGTGTGATATTCGTAGGACTTACCGTTCGGAAGATCCTGCACGATGTGTGTCCCATTAATAGGCCTGATGGCCTGGTGACCCTGATCTTTGACCTTTTGACCTTGAAACCGGTATACGAGTCGCATCTAAGGTGGGGAACCTTCCTTCCGAATTTGGGCACGCTAGGGCTTTCGGTTCTCGAATTATTCGCTATGAACGCGACGGACGTACATAAGACAGAGAGACGGACGGACGGACAAAAGCAACGCTTACTGCCCCTTCCCTACGGGCAGTGGCATACGTAATACTATAATAATGTGGATTATGGGGATGCATGCTATTTGCCAAGGTACACGTTCCTGATAGGTTGCAGAGGGGATAAATCGTAATAGGCCTATCACTGTCGTTTACTCGATGTCCGCGGTGCTTTTTTGATAAAATATAAGTTGAATTAATCTAAAAATAACTTCCATAGAAATTTAACATTTTTCTAAGGGTAGAGATGACACATCTAAAACGGCAAAAATTACTTTGTTAAGATAGAAAAAGCATAAATACGACCTTACATATGAGCGCTATGCCGAAATGTCAAGCGCTGCATATTGTAAGGTCGTGTTTGTGATATTTCTATAACTTTTGCCGTTTTAGACGTGTCATCTCTACCCTTACAAAACCGTTAAACTTCTGTGGAAGTTTTTTTAACATTAATATTTGCGATTTTATTAGTAGGGGCAAATTTTTATATGAGACCCGAATAGGCCTATTTGACAATAGCTATCTCCGATATAAAGTTCAACTGCCCACCTCTGATAGTACTGAGACAACAGCAGGTGGTATTAAAGTTACACTTAGAGGGTCCTGTACCCCTAGACGCCCCCTAGCGGAAAAAAAACATTTATACTTAACGTGAGTAGCTGTAGTAGTTTCCGGGGGTCCAAAAATTACATTAGGGGGCCCTGCGCCACCTGGACGCCCTTAACAGAAAAAAATATACCTAAATCGAGTATTTCACAATATCTAATTTCAATTTTTAATTTCTAGCTCTACTACTTTCCGAGATATTATGGGTCCCAATATTACGCTAGGGGACCTCCGACCTTGTGCCCCTGTACGCCCCTAGTGGAAACATTTTTTGTGCCCAAGGCGAGTACTTTACCATATCTAATACCATTTTTAATTCCAACTTTCAAGCTCTGGTAGTTTCCGAGATATTAGAGGGTCCCAAATTTACACTAGGATGGCCTACACACCCTCGACGCCCTTTAGCGGAGAAATTTTTCTACGCTAAGCGAGTACTTCACAATATCTAATTTTGTTTTTAATTTCAGCTTTCTATCTTCAGTACTTTACGAGATATTAGGGGGTCCCAAATTTACATCAGGGGCCCTGCGCCCCTTGAGGCCCCCTAGCGGAAAAATGTTGACACACGCACAAGTACTTGCCTATATCTATATAACTGTAAATTTTCAGCTTCGTAGCTGCATTAACGCGAGACTAACGGAGCGCTCTCTCTATAATATAGGTTTTGCATTGTAAGGTCCCCGAAAATGGTTTTTTGGGGGGTAATGGCTAAAATATTTGGTGGGAACACCCCTAAGAATGCAATGGCCGACGATCTACGTCGTTTGGTAAAAAATTGTGGATATGCTCCAAATACCGTAGTCTGTATACGCTCGGCAAAGAAATTACAAAAAAAAACATTAAAAAACGGAATGTCTACGCCGTAAGGGTTACATTTCACCCATGTGCAGTGCTTACCCCCCTAAACCCCTAGTTACCCCGTAGTGCATGTTGGGTCCTATGGGCAACGTAATCACTCGTGCAATATTTTAGCTCAATCGGTTCAGGGATTAGGGAGCTACGGTAACCCCAAATTCCCTATTTCCCATACATAGCGATCATGACCCTTAACAGTTAGCACTACCGTGCTATACTGTGAAAAGCGATTTTAAAACTTCAGCGTGTTTTTGACAAGTTTCAGTGTGCTGCACAAAGAAAACAAAAATTTTTCTACTTCGAGTAACAAAATATAACGAATCTTAATCGTGTTACGTCCATGTATCCCAGTTTTCATTGCGCATGTGCAAAATTGGTAGAATCCGGACTTCGATCCGTCGCCCACAGCAAGTTTATGCAAAGTTTGCGACTCACCGGGTACGACAGAGAGCAGGAGTACGACTACGACGACGGTCAGATCGTAGGACGGAGTCTCAGAGAATCGCGCTGACGACATGTTGGACGTCACGTACGTGTATACGTGGAGTATGATGACGTAATTGCTACACACGCGCCACGTCAACATGAGTCACTCGTATAGGCTATTTATACAGGCCTAATAACTATATAGGCCTACTGTCTACAGGGTGTTTCAAAACAGTACTTTTTGGAATATTTTCACTTCGGAATTTTTTTTGCGTTAAATTTTGCAAATTTGCTGGCCATTCATATTCAGATATATCTACCAATTTTTGTAGATTTATCTTAATATTTCATGATCAAATGGCGTTAATTTTTATCGCGCGTCAGCATACTGACGCGCGCGATAGCAAATCTGTCTGTCTGTCCGTCCGCTACTTTCCGGTACCAGATGAAAACGGCTTAACATATCGTCATAGTTTTTTTCACCATACGGTAGCCCAATCATTCTAGTTTTACCGGCATCAAACATCTTTACGAAATTCCGACGGGGTCACCCCCTGTGGTGGCGCTACATACAGGTGGGGTATAAAAAGTCGCGATTTTCTACCAATAAGTCGCTATATCTCGCGTACGATGCAAGGTATCGCCATAGTTACTATGGAAGGCGAATAGGAAACCGCATCCAAGCTTTCGAATGGCACCAGCTTCAATGACATTGAGTGACCTCTAACCCCAATTTCAAGGTCACGATATTATTCAACGTCAAATAACGCGAATATGGCACAAGATAGAGCTATATTTCCAATGGCCGACCAATAGAAAGTCGCATATGGTCTATCGAACGGCGCCATTTTCAATGACATTGAACAACCCCTAACCTGGTTTTTAAGGTCATGCCATTCTTTGACACTAAATATCTCACAAACGGCTACAGATATGGCCATAGTTACTATAGAAGGCGAATAGGAAACCGCTCCCAAGCTTTCGAATGGCACTAATTTCAATGACCTTGAGTGACCTCTGACCTACGTTTCAAGGTCACGATAATATTCAACGTCCAATAAGTCATCTAATAAAAAATGGTGTATGATCTACTCAATGGTTCCGTTTCCAGTGACCTTGAGTTACCATTAACCTAGATTTCAAGGTCACGGGGTTATCATAGATGCCCTCGACATATTGTGTGTGTGCGCAGCTGACGCGCGATCTGCTTGCGATAGCTAAGTTGTTGTTACTATTAACGCCATTTGATGAAATATTAAAATAAATCTATAAAAATTGATAGACATATTTGGTAAGAATTGCCAACAAATGTGCAAAATTTCACGCAAAAAAGACTTAATAGTGAAAATATTCCAAAACGTTTAGGGGCTATTTTTTTGAAACACCCTGTATAGTCAGTCTGCTGTCTACTATTTAGGCTTATTACATGTACTTCACACGGTGACAGTCGACGAGTTATTGTCGCTCTCTGCAGCCATGCTAGAGGCGTCGTGTCAGTCTGTCTGCCCGTCTGTCCGTCACAACCCGGTACCATGAAAGACACAAGTTCGTAGGTCACTCAGATTTTACTGATGGCTGGCAAACTAATCACGGCTTGTACGGTAGTACAAGCTGTTGTATAAGCCAATGGCCAAAGTAATGGGAAAGGGCGATTTTCGACCATCCACAGTGGCATAACCACTGTACCGATTTTAATAAAACGTGACAAACAGAACTATACACACTGGAGGCCACCCGGCATGCAAACTTTGACTTTGATACGACGACGTGGGTGGTCTGGGCGAATAGCCAGTTTTCCACTGTCTTTTTTTCTATTGTGTTTTCTTTGCCAAGGCCACAGGTCGCAATGAGCGTCAGATCTGGACCAATGAGGGCTCAAAACGTGTCGTTCCGCTCAAAGAAGTGCCTTTTGGGGGTTCTGAATCATGTGCCCGTAAAGTTTGGGGGTCAAGCCTCCCAAAAAACTGAAATTTTGGGGGATAGGACTTTCAAGGCTGAATGACAAAAAAATCAAATCCTTATGACTTGAAAATCACTTAGCCGATCATGACGAAATTTTTACAGAAAGTACGCACCACGAACAAGCCTTCGTGGGTGGTCCCATGGCTCCCAACAAATCCAAGATGGCAGCGGCCGCCATTGTGACTTTTGGAAAAAAAAGTAGGGGACCCCGTCGGAATTTCACAAAAAAACGTTTAGTATACTGGGGAAACTAGAATGATTGGGCTACCATAGGGGGCCTATGCTGAAGAAAGTATGATGATGTGTTAGCAATTATGATACAATACTGGAACGTGACAGACAGACGGACGGACGGACGGACGGACAGAATTGCTATATCAACGTCGCGTGTTAGCAATTATTACTGTACTGAACGACAAAAAAGATTCTGCCCCTAACGGACCATTTCACTATCATAAACTATTATTAAGCCGCCGCTCGCGACATCGAGAGCGGCTTAGTGCATCGATGCTGTCCATCTGTTTGTTTGTTAGTTAGGCTGTCTGTCTGTCCGACCTGTCGCCAAAATGCAAAAAACGAGATTTTCTCAAAAACTCAAAAAATATTTAGAACTATGGGAAATTGACGACCTATAGAAAGTCGTACATGAGCTTTTCAAAGAACCCATTACGGGACCCCTAAAATCCAAGATGGCTGAGATTCGCCATCTTGAAAATCGTCAAGACGTCATTTTTCTGCTGAGGCTAGACGATTTGGATAAAATTTCGCAGACTGGTGCAGCATGACATGTCGACTGCGGTGATACGGTCAAAATCGAAACCAGATGTAGAATTCCACGTATCACATTGCATGGTGCTGCCACTTGGTGAATTCACTGTCATGATTTTAGAGCCACATGCCACATTGCAGGATGTAATAATTCCATCCGCCATATTGAAAATCGTTTTTCGCTTTTTGTGTGTGTTTTTAAAAAATGCAGTTTGGGCTTTGACGAACGGCAGCTTTCGTATCGTCTCCGATACACTTGTTAAAATTTGAGAAGGCACTTTTAGTCTGGGGGGGGGCATGTACTAGAGTCCCGTGTGCATTTTGTGATGAAAGCCAGCCACCTATGTAGTTATGTTAAGGGGACCTTAAGGTTTCCAAAAATGATTGTTGGCGCTCTGGGAAATGTGCGGGACAGCTACAGTGCCAATTTGAAAGTCAAACTACAATGCGTCAATGCAAAATTATAGTTTGTCTAGCAATTAAAGCCTACTTTCACACAGAACTGGTCAAAAATTACAAAAAAATAATTAAAATGTAGCAGATATAGCTAGTTACAGTGTTGGTGACTTTTTTATTTCTGCAAATGGGAAATAGGCTAAAATTGGAAGCTGCTGCTTATTAGTGTTCTGTAACTTCCCGTAGCCAGGTAGTAAATGTAAACTGTTTTGAGGGCCCGTTTTACATGTGCTTGAAGAAGTATAGGTATGAAAGGTCAGACAGCATTGAGGTGCCTTCTGGGTAGAAGGCAGTGCCTTCTACCCAGAATGATAAATTTCTCCCTGTTTCTGTGTGTTGCAGACACTGTATGTACATAGAGGTGTGGTGACCTGGTGGAAGTTTACGATACGATACGATACTAATCTGTATGCCCTTGCTTGTGGTGAAGGTGTTTCTTTGCTTAATTGCTTCCCTACTTCCCCACGCATTGATTCTGCACCACTTATTGCTGCCCCTGCACATGAGTAGCAAACACTTTTAACCATCCTGATGCAGGCGCAACACATCACTACAAAGGTGGTTGGTGTGGGTCACAAGACAGTGGTATCCCTTGACATGGGATTGTACAAACCAGCCAAGCAGCTGCAGATGTCACGTTCACACCTGGATCATTTGCTACTGCGACCAGGTGAGCTTCACATTGTCATGGCTCAGCTTCGCTGCATCGGTGCTTATGTGGAAGGCAGTGGTATTGATACCAGTTGGTTGAATCAGGAATATATGGCCCAGTCATTGTAAAGAAGATTTTTCTGATGGCAAACACGTGAAACGAGGTGTTGAAGCACATTTGCTTACACTGCAAGCACTCTCTACAATGTACCAGGAAGCCTTCTTTGAGAAGCACCAGAGCTTGCGAGCTGTTCTGTCTGGCAAAGCAGAGAACATTGATCGTGCATGTACTAGTGGTGACACCGAAGAAATCCTAAAAGCGCACAGTGCCATGCTCCAGGCCCTGGTGACTCATGATGTTGAAAGAAAGATGGACATCTTTGAACATGACAGAAACAGCTCGCCACTCTTTGTTGCAATGTGCAACTACATGAGCATGTTCATGACCATGAATCTATTCATAAAAGCAATGCGCACAGGGAATTGGGAACTTCACCTGTCAGCCCTTTGGGCATTCTGCAAGCATTTCTTCGCACTGGATATGCTCAATTATGCACGAATGATTCCCCTGTACCTGGCAGAAATGGAATCTCTGAAAAATGATGATCCTCTCCTCTATGAAGAGTTCCGCAGTGGCACCTGGGTTGTGAACAAAAATGCCACGGTCCCATTCTGGGGCGGGTTCAAGATGCACACTTATAGCGTAGAACTTTTTTCCTAGCCTAGCAAAAACCTCTTGAACGCACTTCTAACAGTTAGGAAAAAATTCCTAGCGTAGCAGAAAATTTCTTTGCTAGCTGTTTTGGCCACGCCCACTTATGGCGA
>Ga0209339_1001543_pt1 | contig 10030 bp, 6 predicted proteins | sample OlaalgELextract3_FD_187376 | JGI IMG/M metagenome (GOLD analysis project Ga0209339, IMG submission 187376) | Olavius algarvensis symbiont microbial communities from Tuscany, Italy - Type A ELBA extract 3 (SPAdes) (version 2) | ecosystem: Host-associated > Annelida > Digestive system >...
AAAATTAAATGGTTTAAGTGATTTAATGTTCTTCATAAAGATGTGGACATAGAGGCAGTAGCCTGCGTCCATAATCTTCAGTACAAGTTCAGTACAAGTCAGTACAAGTCACTGTCTGTCGCTGTCATTGCTCGAGGATCATACGCGTAGGCTATACGCTAAAATAGAATACGTTAGCTTACGTACGTTACGTATCTTTCGAAAATAGAAGAATACGCGTATGCTACGCTTCGTACGGGGTACGCTAACATGAATTCACCTCGACGTATCCGAAACGTAACGAGTAGAATCACGTACATGTGTTGCAAAGTGGTAAATACATGTAGAACTGCCTGGTTCAGTGCAACTGTTGTGAACTTGTGACAACCAATTCTGGAAACTGTTTACCTTCTTTGCTATTGTTTTGATTAAACTACTGCGTTGTAGTTGTCCAGTGACTGTTGCTTTTAGGCGCCGGATACAAATACTCTTACTTACTTACTTACTTACTTACTTACTTACTTACGTACGCTAAAATAGAATTAGTTAGCGTACATACGTCGAATACGTACGCTACGCTTGCTTTCTGTGCAATTATCAGTGATTGATGCTTCGCTGACTGCAGCTATAATTAATAGACTTGTGTTAAATTGAAAATCAGCGACCGTAGGGAAGGGGCAATAAGCGCTGCTTTTGTCCGTCCGTCTGTCGGTCTGTGTGTCCGTCCGTCGCGTACATAGCGAATAATTCGAAAACTCAAAGGCCTTCTTTCTTTCTTTCTTTCTTTCTTTCTTTCTGTCTTTCTTTCTTTCTTTCTTTCTTTCTTTCTTATTTGGGTAGACACACGCTCCTTTCGCATGCCAGCGCTGAGGCGTAGCTGTCGTGTGTCTCGCGCTACGCGCTCGACACACGACAGCTACGTCGTCAGCCGGACTCTGACCTAACGTCTCGCTTCAACAATTTTGATGTGCAAGCGTGCAATAACGTGGTTAATGCACTGGTACTATGCAATAACCCTTACACAATGATCGGGCCAGCCTGGGCCTCGAACCCAGACTCGCCGATCACTGTAGCCAGGTAGCGCGTACCGCTACCAACAGCGCCACCGAGGCTGGAAACTCAAAGGCCTGGCGTGCCCAAATTTGGAATGAAGATTCCCCACCGTAGATGCGACTCGCACACCAGTTAAGTTTTCAGGTCAAACGGTGAAAGGTCAGGGTTACATTCGGTCCACACTGCGGGTTAGGTCCTATAGGTCTCTATAGCACGCAGACCGCATTACAGACTTATACGGTACCCCCATTCTCACCGTACTCTCTCTGTCCATCTATCCCATCCAAGCTTGTATGTTGTTACTGGAGAATACAATGCCACTAAACTTCGGTACCCAGGTGTTTGGCCCTGTCGTCGAAGCCTTGTTACGCCCGCGAGTTTATGCCAGTGAGTTTGATTGAGGCGAACGTGTGATGACTGCAGCGCTGTGGGGAACAAGACTGACGGAGGACAGCAGCAAGAGCGACATCAAGATCAAAACTACGCTCAGAGAACTTATCATCTACATCGTCTTCCTCATTCTCCTTCTCATCAGTAACTTACTGCACATTTTCTGCTGTTTTGTTTTGTTAATAATTACCTCCGCCAAGGAGGTTAGATAGATAGATAGATAATGTCGATTTATATAGCGCATCGTCGTAGAAAAACCTCTAATGCGCTGGGGGCACACTGGTACTTAGCGAACAAGAATGTTTTCAATGAACGTCTGAAAGACTCGTCACTACACGTCGGATCACGGAGGTCAGCTGACAGCGAAGTCCAAGTCGTTGGTCCAGCGACAGCGAAGGACCGACGACCAAGTGAGCTGAGTTGGTAACGCGGCACAAGAAGTTGGTGACGACTGGCAGAACGTAGTCGCTGTCTGCTGGCGATGTCCGCGGGGCTGGCGTAACACAATCAGTCAGGTACTGCGGGGCTTTGTGTCGATGACACCGGCGCACTGTAACCACTGTTACGCCGAGGTTATGCGACCGATACTGTTTAGCTGTCAATCATTCTGTCTGTGAGCAGGATTACTGCAACAGTAATCAGCCGATTTCATTGAAACTTGATGTTGTGATTGGGCCTACCAATCGGAAGAACCGGTTAACTTTTGGTGACGATCCGGTTCCAGATACGGATTCCGGATCAGCTCTTCAACCGCCATTACGGAATAGGGGCTTTTTTAGGACATTCATTAGAATTTCTCATACAGTCACCGGCCGATTTTCACGACACCAGGCGAACTGACTTAAGCCGACAACATTTTGGGAGCGACCCGGCAGACATCCGAATTCGAATCCGGATTAATCCGAAAATCCAGGTGCGAATCTTGGATTAGTTTTGGTTGAGGTTAGAGGCCTTGGCGGAGGTTTGCGCTCTCTGAGCCCAGTCTAGTTTTATCAGTATTTTCAATGCGTCAGTGCTCTGACATTGTTTCCTGGGCGTACTTAGAAGATGTATTTTGCCTGTAAAAATACTGTTGCAACAAGGGTGAATGTCCGCCAGAGGGACCCAAATTCTGTTCGCTGCACCCGGGATCACACTGCTGTTAATTCGGCCCTGTTAATCCAGGAAAACCTAAAAACGTGGCCGCTGAAACGTTCGCATGTGTTTGTGCGTGTTGTTAGCCCTTTAAGGCCAGCAACAATTAGTTTTCGTGGCTCCGCTCCCTAACGGACAGAGGCAATATTTCGTGAATATTTAACAAACGAAATAAAAACAAAACACTGTGTAAATTACTAACTGTAGCGTGATGCAAGTGTGGACATTGGATTGTGTCTGTAACTGGAAGTGAAAATGTCAAACGAGCGCTTGCACGAGTTTCACATTTTTACTGAGAGACACGTTCTCCACGTCCGTGTAAAACATCGTGGCATATTGTTTCGTCTGACGAACTAAACTGGTTTATTTTCTGAACGATCGAAGGCTACCGTCGGCTTACCTTACGTACGTTGTGTAACTTATAAGGAAGTTTGGATCTCCCAAAAATAAAGGTGATTCCCCGTAACCTTACGCAAACTTTAGGCTTTGCCATTTTTGGCTTTTTCGTAATGATGTAGTTCGACCGTCGCAAGTTGTTGATGACACTGAGCGTCCGACTTCTACAGCACTTGACCGTTACTGTCGCCGATAATTGCGACACGACATACTATATATAGCTGTCTGTCATGAGCATCTACTTAAGAAAATTTTAATATGATACGCAGCGTCGCGGTCGTTCGATTTGTCTGCGATAACTGAGTTTCTTATTTCAATTGACAGAACTGGCCAAATTACGTCATGTTTTGACGTCGGTCGTTCGCATGGCAACAGCCGACTGTTTTCATCAGTCACACACTGTGACGCACGTTGGAATTACTTATCACTTTTTGGCTCGCTTCAGTTATTAATCTATGCATAATTAATTAATTACGGCAGTTGGTCCAAGTTCGATGACGTCAGTGGCTGATTGCATCCGGTGCGTGCCAAGAACGTCATCAGCAACCGTTGCTAGGTGACGGCTGAACAGCAAATATTTGGAAAACAAACTTATTAATCAGTTTACTTCGAACGGATACAAAATTTAAGAAAACATAAAATAAAAAAATTATATTCCAAGTTATCGTACGTGCTTTAAAATTAACGTGGCTCACGTATTCTTATCATTATCCATCCATTCATAGCACAGATAAAAATAAAATTATCAATTTAAAAGCATACTAAAATAGATTAACATAGTTTTATGCGTATAAGTAAATCGGCATTATGATTAGTTATACAAAACGATTTTAAACGATTTTGTGTTATTTATTTTGCGAAAAGTATAACGAAATAATAATCTCTTTGAACCACGGTTGCTTGCATTATAAAAACACTACAGTGAGTGCCAAAAATGAGACTCGTGTAAAAACGGTGTAATCCTGAATATGTTGTACAGTTTTATAGTCTATTACAATGAAATTTGGCATGTGATATGCTGATGACTTTAGCTATTAAACCCGTGCATAATTTGCCACCTTACCTTAGTTGTGTTTCTACACTAGGCCTACATGACATTACACATGTAATGGTCGACTCAGCCTTCTACCCTCTGTGGGACGGTAAAATGAGTATCAGCTTTCGGGCTGAGTAATAATAATGGCGATGGTGGGAGTAGTTTCTGGCAGCCTATACAGGCGGACTCACAGCCTAAGTCGTCTAGCTTGGTCTTGGGTCGGCGCCTTCTACATTCATCAAATGAACCGGGTGAACTCTCGCAATGGCTCTGCCATGATGACAGCACCATAAACATTGTCTTGGATATTGTTTATTATTATAACACAAAAACTGAAACTCGACATTGACAAGCTGAAGCATTGACACTTGGCACCGTATTCCTCAGGGCATCATCGACAAAGCCATTGACCAGTGGCAAACACGGCTGCGTGCATGTGTAAAGGCAAAGGGACGTCACTTCGAACATCGACTGTGAGCTACATGTAGCCACACAACCGGCTCTTTTCAGAACCACTCGGTCACATTATTGAGACGAAGACGACATAAATTTTCGGTTTTTGAACATAACTAAAGTGAGCATGCGTTTAATAGCAAAGGTCGTCAGGATAAATCACGTGCTAAATTTCAATGCAACAGACTTACAACTGTACAAGATTACGCGAGTCTCATTTTTTGGCACACCGTGTATTTGAGCAGCGAGATGCGACATGTGCCTCACTAGAAGGTATTAAAATAAAACAATACGGATTAGGCCTAGACAGCATGTCACAAAGTCTTAACTACGGTACGACTAAAGGGGTGTTTATAGCGACACAACTCAACTCAACTCAACTCAACTGAACTCAACTCAACTGAACTCAACTGACCCAGTTGAACAGCGTACAGCCAAGTCAGTCGTGTTTTTGTTTATGACGTCACGACCTACGAACTGAGTCAACTGTTGTTCACGCTGTCGAGTTGAGTTGAGTTGTGTCGCTATAAACACCCCTTAACACGCACATGAATTTACAAAAAAAATTTACTCCGCCAAGGCTGGCGGAGTAATGTAGGCCTGTACTCGTTCGTCTCATTCTGTCTGTCAGCATTCACGATCGCGGTAACGACATCGACGAAACATGATAGGCATGGGCAAGGGCAAACCCTCTAGAAGTGATTAATTTTCGGTGTTGATCCGGAGTCGAATGTGCATGTCCGACTACTTTTCCACTTCCATTAGATACGGCTTTCTATGATGTATTTTGACTCGGCAGGGGGCGCCGCCGCACTTCTCTCCAACTATGCAGCCGCGGTCTCCAACACAATGCAGGAGCCTTGGCGGAATTTGAGCTGTCCGAGCACATCTTGTTGTTCATGTGTCTTCACGTTTTCCAGCAAGTAGAGCTAAATGCTAGTTTCAGCATTAAAACGATGCAATAGTGTATCAATGCATAAATTAATGTATAATTTGAACAGTGACTTTCGGAATGATCAGCACCACGATGTTCTACTACACGACTGCGATTGACAAGGTGTTCCTGCAGACTTCTGGATCTGGCATTGCCTTTACTAAGATGAGTACCATGGAAGACGTCTGGAAGGTATGACACGACCAACAGCGGTGTCCGTCCTACGTGTTACGAACGTTGAGTTATAGCACAGCATACATAGGCCTACACATGTTATGCTGTGGTTATATGAATTTTACGGGGGTATGAATCCCGCCATTTTGACTTTGTTATCATCGTAGTTTATTACGCCATTGGCAGCAGACAATAAAATACACACAATCATATAAAATACGTAAAAATCGAAATAAAAGTCTTACAGACAATTATTCCAGAGGAATTATGCGTTATAAATAATTTCTTAGCGAAAGAGATGCACATTGCTTCAGGATATGTTTTGTATTAATTAGAAAGTTGTAAATGCTTTCAATAATTTTGCACAAATTTGGAACAAAAATGCAATTGTAATTACATGTTTTAACACACCGTAGTTATCAATTATTTATGAAATTGTTGTTAATTTCTATTGTGATGTAAAAATTTTACTCTGTTAGCCTACAGTAACGTCGCGTATAAGTAGCAAATTATTTCTTCATGTTATTGTCTGGAATTGTGACGGTCTTTGGACGGGTAATAAACCACTCCGACAGAGAACCAAGGCACCCAGGTCGACGCAGCCTGAGCCATCCCTCCGTGGGTAGGCAAGTGTGAGTACAGGCTGTGGCTCCGACCACCGCTAGGGAAGAAACGGCGAGTCCTGCGTAACAGTAGGCCCTGTGATGACCAGGAGGACTGCTGGCATACTGTATAGTCGGTTAAAGGCGCTGGCTGTTAACGGAGCCGGCCATCCGGCCGACGTTGGTCGTATGCTACATTAATTGGGGTCAACCCTCGCCGGCTCAAAGCGCCAAAAAGGGGATGAGCTCCCTCGCAACGGACCTTAGCTGTCTTTGCGAATCTTCTTTTTCTTATAGTAAATAAAAGTTTTTAATTAAATGTAAATTCGTTATATAATGTCGTTTTGCAGTACCTGCAAGGCCCGCTGTTGGATGCACTGTACCCTGAACAGTGGTACAACGACCGGAACTACACTCACGATGAACTCGGCTACATTCTGCATGAAAACCGACTGCTCGGAGCGGCACGTCTTAGACAGGTTTAGTTGCAATGACCAACTAATTTTTTTCTTCTAATTTTAACATCTTCGGTGCCTACTGTTTTTTTGCCTGCTGGCCCAAAAAATAATAGGGCCTATACATTTTAAGATCGCAACGTTAGGAGCGCCAGCAGCTGTGGGCCCCCTCCCTTGCTGCAAGTTTCCCCTAAAATTGCCAAAGTGCCTTAAGCAAGCCTCACAGTGGCACGAATTTTGTCCTCACAATGCCCCGCGTATGGTAGGCTATAGTAGTGTTTAACGTCCCACTCGACACATTATAGGTCATTTCGGAGACAATTTTACAGGTCAGATGACCCAACCGACAGTGTCATAGTATTGAAGGATGATGGTTAGTCAACCATGTCAAGGGCCAATCTCACCAGGCTCACTAAAAGGTAAAGAGAAGGAAGTAAGCAAAAAAAAAATTTAATACATATATAGCACCATGAAGACCGAAGACACAGAGGTGCTCAGAAGAGAGCTAAACTAAGCAAGATCAAAGCCCAATACAGTTGACCGACCTGTAAGAACTGCTCGTATCTTTGTGCACCATTATAATAGTACACAAAGATACGAGCAGGAGACAGTTTACTCTATATTCCCCTTCCTCCAGACCAACATCAAATTTCAGATGTGGCCAAGTGGAGCAATGCCCCGCGATATGGCGTGCCAAGTCGTGCCATTTTAGGTACGAAGTCTGTCAAGACGGCAAGGTGACGCACAGTTTGCGCCATGTCGTGCCATCTGTCACGCATGTTATACGAACTGTTCACGAAATGCGTGACACCCACTGTCACGCATGTGAACTTAACAATTTCGTCGTGACAAGTCGTGACACCTTGGAAATAAATTTGAACATTCAACGTTTTCGCCACAACAACACGCACTATATATACTTCACCTGACGCGCATCGCCAAGCATCCTCACGCATCTCCACGGACACCATCACGAGTTTCTCCCTCAGTTGGCACGCCAAACTGCGTGCCATAACGTAAACCGTTTGTCGTACCAGTATGAAGCTTGCTTTAGATTTTAAAAATGCATGTAAGTCAGACGGCTTTCAGATAGCATCAGTAGGCCTACCATTACCGTCGGACGGCTACTGTTTTAAGTGCGTTGTTCTGTTCGTCTGCGACCGTGCCTTCCCAGCGGCTTCGGCATGACGTGCGTGGAACAGCCTGCTGTCGCCTGTCAGGAATGCACCGTCGCTGACGACGTTCCGTCGCGAACTGAAGACTGTACTTTTCCGGTCGTCGTTTGACGATGCTTAGGCGATCGTGATTGTACTGCACAGTATAACTGTTGTCTGCCCGCGACTACTGACTGTCGGTGATTCTGTTTTTTTTGTTTAATTCTGTACAGTGCCGCTGCAATGTCCTTGACATGATAGTGTCACCTTAATTAGCACACTGTTACTTACTTACTTACTTACTTCTATCCGTGGTTCCGTCCGTCCTCCAAAATGGCCCGATTTACCTCAAGTAAAGATCAGAGTTCTACAACGGTCTTTCGGTTGCCCCCGTATATTTTTTTTTATCTTAAAAGGTCAAAGATCAAGGTCAAAAAAGAAAAAAAAGGTAAGTGTATTAACGCTCATTTTTGTAGTACACGCAAGGCGCTCAGGCATGGAACACACAGTGTTACCTGCAATTACACCAATGCCTGCCTTTACCCCGTAAGCGTTCACCAGATGGCGCATCCCCAAACTGAGGTTGCGCACATCTAATTACAGCCTACTACTCATTTATATACCCCGAAAGGATGAAAGGCTGAGTCGGCCTGGTTGGCTAACCTATAGCGGAGGGTTTACCCACATAAGTGGTAACCCGTCAGCTGCAGGTCGAGCGCAGGACAGGGAAAGCTCGCTGGTCAAAGACCAACGTTCTACCGCTTTACCACGCAACCAACCAATGACGCGAAAATCGCTAAAATGCCGGCATCGTTATTGGCCGTTACGCCGCTCCAAATTAATATGGTCCGATTTACTCCGACTAAAGACCAAAATTCTAATTCCGGAGGCGCTGCTGTGCCTTGAACTGCATATTTTCCTGTTTTATGCTAAAAAGTTAAAAAAAATTCTGGGTCCGAGAGAATTTTTTCGGATCCCACGGTGGCGATCCGCATTGTATTGTGCCTGGATCCGCCTTTGAATATAGACGTGTTCGGTTCGCGAATACTTATCGACATTTAATAGTACACTGACTGGCAATAATTTGACTGGTGCACCACCGCTGCAGGTGCGCGTGCTGAACGATTCGTGCATCGTTGCCGACGACTTCAAAGATGCGATCCACGGCTGCTACGACGCTTACTACAGCGGCGTCGAGGACAAGAAACCTTACGGTGTCAAGAACGGAACAGCGTAAGTGTCATTATTACCACCCACGCAGCGATATATAGGGTAGCGTGATTGGTTATTTTCAGTAGTGTCCGTCTGAAAATGAAAAGGGAAACACGAGTTGGATAACAAACAAGAACTTAGCTATTGCAAACAGATCGCGCGTCAGCTGGGCACTCAATACCGCGAGGGCATCTATAATAACCCCGTTACCTTGAAATCTAAGTTAAGGGCCACTTAAGGTCACTGGAAACGGAACCATCGGATAGATCATACACAACTTGCTATTAGTCGAGTTATTTGACGTTGAATATTATCGTGACCTTGAAATGTTGGTTAGAGGTCACTCAAGGTCATTGAAAATGGTACCATTTGAAAGCTTGGGTACGGTTTCCTATTCGCCTACTATAGTGACTATGGCCGTATCTTTATTAACTATAGCTCTATCTTGTACCATTTTTTATTATTTGACGTTAAATAATACCGCGACCTTGAAATCTGGCTTAGAAGTTAGAGGTCACTAAAGGTCATTGAAACTGGCGCCGTGAAACGTGGGTGCGGTTTCCTATTCGCCTTCTGTAGTAACTCTGGCCGTATATGTAGCCGTTTGTGAGATATTCAACGTCAAAGAATGGTGTGACCTTGAAAACAGGGTTAGGGTTCGCGTTAAAGATCACTGGAAATGGCACCATTTGATAGATCGCGTATGAGTTCTTCTTAGCGTTCCATAGTAACTATTGCGCTATCTTTATCGTTTGCGAGATTTAGCGACTTATTGGTCGAAAATCGCGAAATTTTTATGTCCACTTGTATTTAGCGCCCCCGCGAAATTCTGACGGCCGTCAGAATCTCGCGAAGGTGTTCGATACTTATAAAACAAGAGGTCAAAGTAATTTGACAAAAAGCGCCTCACGGGGGGCCAATTCCCCGGTTAGGGGTCACCCCAGGGGTCGAAAGTTGTACCATTGAATTCCTGGGGTAGGGTTTCCTATTAGTGTTCCATAGTAACTATAGGCCTAGGATGCACCGTTTGGCCACAGTGCACGCGCGTGACAACCAAC
>Ga0209339_1001544_pt1 | contig 10029 bp, 6 predicted proteins | sample OlaalgELextract3_FD_187376 | JGI IMG/M metagenome (GOLD analysis project Ga0209339, IMG submission 187376) | Olavius algarvensis symbiont microbial communities from Tuscany, Italy - Type A ELBA extract 3 (SPAdes) (version 2) | ecosystem: Host-associated > Annelida > Digestive system >...
CCAGACGATGTCTCACATTGTCGAATCCTGTCCCCTGACAAAACTGAATGGTGGCTTATCTCGGCTACACTCTGCGGATGAAGACGCCGTTTCGTGGCTGACCAGTTACGGTTCATGACACACATACGAGAAGAAGAAGACTGAAACTTGGCGTTATGATCGGGCCTACCAACTGGAAGAACTGATTAATGGTGATCCGGTCGCTGATACAGGTCTGGATCACTTTTCCACTTCCCACACCACTGTGCAACAGGAGGTTTCAGGATATCTGTTAGAATTTCTTATAATCACCGGCCAATTTTCACAACACTCAGTGAAGTGACTGACGCTGACGAGGCATGAATCCACATTTTGGCAGCGATCTGGCAGACATCCAGATCGTAATCAGGAATAATCCAGAAATCGGAATCCCAATCCTGGATCAGTTTTGGTTGACGTCAGACGCCCTGGCAGAGTTTGGCGCTCTCTTAGCACAGTCTAGTTTTATTATATGAATGCTTAGAGGACAGTTATTAACCAAGTTCGAAATATCTGTACCTTCTTGTCTGAGAAAAGTTGCCAGATGAAGACAAACCGGAAGTACTGACGGTAGTGATGCACTTGACATTCAGTAATTCAAACGGTGGTAAAAACTGAACTAACGAAACTTGCCAATGTTGTACAACAGGTCACAGACAGAATGGCAGACAAACCCCACTGATCACGTAAAAGTAAGTAAGTAAGTAAGTAAGTAAGTAAGTAAGTATCGTACATTTATAGAGCGCATTATGTGAGACACCCCTAATGCGCTAATGCAAGTAACCTCTGCTTTGTTGGTAGTAACTAACAAAACTCACCAGTGTTATATAACAGCAAAAATAGCAACATTTCTGACTCACTCAAGTGAGACAGTACATCACCAGAAGCAGGCACGTCTGATGGAAACTCTCGTTTACCTTTCATCTGCGTTAAAATCAACACAAGGTACATGCTGTATGCCAAGTTTATACAATTTTTATATGTCTGTAAATTTTGTTTAGCCACATCACAGTTTGACAAACAGCAAAAATATTCAATATACACCAGTCAACTTCTGGGAGAAATAGTTCTCATCAATGCTCTGTGTGTTTAAAAGTAATTTACATTTTATGTTTTTACAATACCTGCTGACTGATGCATAAATGCACAATCGTCGTCGTCGTCGTTTCTGGCATGCAACTCTAAGATTGCATAGCGCCATACGTCGACATCATCCTCCACAGAGGGCAGTTCTGAGCCAAATCTGTTGCTTCGGGGAGCGTAAGGTGGTGTTGTTTCAGATCCTGTTGGATGGTGCTGAGCCACATGAAGCGAGGACGACCTGGTTGTCTTCTCCAGTCTGCCGGAGGGGAGGCTAACAGGATCCACTTGGCATTTGTCGTCCATGTGCATAATATGCCCAAACAGGGTATAGCAGTGAGATTGGGTTGCTTCGTTAGCATCAATTTGATGCCAAGCAGCATACGCAGACACCACTGGTCAAGTGCATCGATCTTACGTGCGTCCGTCTTAGATATCGCTCAGCAGTCCGAACCATACAGGAATATTGGTAAGATGCACGTGTTGTACATCTTCAAGAAGAATACAAATTATTTTTATGATGTTAGAATCAGCATTTCAGTACCTATTTTGCCTGAAATTTTCATTCAAATTGGTTACTTTTTCTAAGACTTATGCAAGAAAACATAAGTGGCTGTTTTTTTCTGAACACAGTGTATAAGAAATATTAATAAATAAGAAAAAGAATCAATCCACAAGCATGAGAAATGAGACAAAAAGTACAGAATACAATAAAAGTTATAGTGCCGTTCTTACAATTGAAATCAAACGATCGTACATTACAGCATCTGCACATCGTCGTCGTCGTTTCTGGCATGCAACTCTAAGATTGCCTAGCGCCATACGTCGACATCATCCTCCACAGAGAGCGGTTCTAAGCCAAATCTGCTGCTTCCGGGAGTGTAAGATGGTGTTGTTTCAGATCCTGTTGGACGGTGCTGAGCTACGTGATGCGGGGACGACCTAGTTGTCTTCTCCAGTCTGCCGGAGGGGAGGCTAACAGGATCCTCTTGGCATCTATGTTGTCATCCATGCACATAATATGCCCAAACAAGGTAAACCGGCACGACTGGATTATAGCAGTGAGTTTGTAAATGCACAGTGGTAAAGAATAACAAAATTATAAACAGTTTGAGTTTATTTGTTAAATGAACAAATTTTCTGCTTGGATGCATTATTCAACAGCTTTTGTGTGATTTTTCCTTTCACTCTCTCATCAATACTTCCTTCTCCAGCGATTTCTTCTCTCTTGTCTCAGTTTGTCGTTGTAATGTTTTAGAACGTATAAGGTATAAATTACATGCATAAATTCTACACATTTGTAGTATCAACAATATTGAAATATATATTTTAATCCATTAATGAATATTTCTTATAGTAATCACAATTTTCAATAATATTTCATCTGTAACAAGGCCGCTCGAGAACCAGCTGCACTGCCTTTCGCTGGTCCTTAGGCTGTGTAATTAGGTGAAGCTGGAACTCGACCGTCCTTGATCTGTAATAACAACAGAACATTCATTCATAGCAATTTGTAGAGTGCACTATGTCAAGAATCTCGAATCAGAGGCGGAACAACTCAACTCAATTTATTTGTGATAAAAACACAGGACAACAAGGCTGAATATCAGCACTTACTGCTACCCTAAAAAGATACACAAATGACTAAGCATAAAATTATAGCTAAAGAACTACAGACTTGACAATTTAAAAACGTGTCAAATAATCAGTAAAATCTACCAGCTTTATAGTTCGTTCAAATGCAGATAAAGTATTAAATTTAACAACATCTGATGGTAGATGATTCCACACATTCACAACTCTTTCAGTGTAGCAAGATGAACGAAGGCTACTTGTATTGCACTTTTTAAATAGTTTGTACTTGTGCCCTCTGGTATTTGTGGACATTCTAAGTTCATTACGCAGCCAATACACATCGTACAATACTACAGTCACAATTAGACAGAAATAATCAATATTAGAGAATTACTACAGTGCAAGTTGGCAGTGAAACCTTTTGAAACATGACGACAGGCGGATACTTGAGCAGACATGCTAGGAGGTTCAGTCGGCCGCGGTGTGCAATGCCGAGTACCACGTCATCGACGTTCGCTACACAGCACAGCAATGTCTTGTTTATCACTGCAGAATTACAGACTAACGTTCACAACGTATATTAGTGTAGCACAGTAGTATAGTATAGTCGTCGTCATCGTTGTCGTCGTTTCTGGCATGCAACTCTAAGATTGCGTAGCGCCATACGTCGACATCATCCTCCACAGAGGGCGGTTCTGAGCCAAATCTGCTGCTTCAGGGAGCGTAAGGTGGTGTTGTTTCAGATGCTGTTGGACGGTGCTGAGCCACGTGATGCGGGGACGACCTAGTTGTCTTCTCCAGTCTGCCAGAGGGGAGGCTAACAGGATCCTCTTGGCATCTGCATTGTCATCCATGCGCATAATATGCCCAAACAGGGTAAGCCGGCGCGACTGAATTACAGCAGTGAGTTTGGGTTGCTTCGTCAGCCTACGTACATCATCGTAGTAGTATAGCAGTGTTTAACAAATAACGCCCACTCGACACATTGCAGGTCATTTCGGAGACAATATTCCTAGCCAATCACTTGACTGGTGCAAAAAAACTGATCTTCCTAACCAATCATGTGGATGGTACTAGCAAACAAATGTAACTACAACCAATCGACAAAGCAAACCTAAACAACAATTACCTAACGAAGCTAAAGCCTGGTTCAGGTCGCCTTTTATGTCATCTGGCCAGGAAACAAATCCGGTAACTCCCAGAGCATATACACAGCCATTCACAATGAAGCTCTGCTAATAATGTTCATTTCACACGTAAAAATATAGGTTTTTTTGCTGAGGCCAGTGACCTGGTCTTCGTGGAGACTTACTCCTCGACATAGTCATCATTGGACATGGCCTGGTTAGCCAAGCACTTGACAAGGTAGTACAGACACAAGACAAAAAAAATCCAAACAACTAAATCTAATGAAACCAAACTAGCCCTGGTTCAGGTTGCTTTTTACACTATCCGGCCAGGAGATGGATTGGGCACATACTGTAATGGCTCCGGGACCCACATGGTCCGACTATCAGTTTGACTGTAGAAAGCACAAACAACACTACGTGCAAAACGAAACTCAACTGTTTGCAGCGATCGAGAACAACTCATCATAGAACACCATCGCGCTCTCCGCGCCTTCTCCACCGTAACGCTTCACTGTCGTAAACTTGTTTGCTAGAAAATGATCAAATGCCTGCATAAACACACAGTTTGTTGTATGCATAGGCGCCGAAACCGGGGGGGGGGGGAGGGGACGGGGGGACATGTCCCCCCCCAATAATTTGGTTGGGGGACAACATAGCGAATGTACCCCCTCCCAATGTTTTGCCAAATTGTTAATTTGTCTCGTGTTTCTCTACATTAAAATATCTATAACGCATGTTGTCAAAACGCTAGCCGTCATATGTATGAAGTGGTCCAAAAAGAAAACGACCAAACAAATAACAGACGCTTGTTGTACACGGTGGCCCAAAACACTCAAAAAGCCTAGAATGACTCGTATGATTTCTGGCAAATACGAATATTAAAACTGAAACATTACGTGGCCAAAAACAAATTCAAAATGAATATTTGGTACAGCTCTACGTAAAAAACATTACCAACATTAACAACAACCGTGACAACAAGCAGTGTCAACCACAGCAAACCTCGCTTCACGCCCACCACGCCCCAACTGTAGCAGGCTGCCATCTGCCAAATTTAATAGCACCAGAAGCTCAGCTGTCGCAGAGAGACCGCGTGATGCTTGAATTAAATATTTGTTAACTCATTCAAGGTCACTCAAGGTCATTCTAAATGACATTCTTGAGAACGGCATAAGTCCGTATTAATAGTTCAGTGTTGTAAATTGTCTTTATACCACTTCTGAGATATTCATCGTTAAATAACGACGTGACCTTGAAATCTGAAAATCTGGGTTTGGCATCATTCAAGGTCATTGAATATGGCGCTGTCAGAATTGCTATATCAATACTGCACGTCATCATGACTATGCTGACGTGCGATAAGAATTGAAAGCGAAATGTATTTAGCTGTGATCTGAAGAGTGACAGTTAATATGACGTGCACATAAGTCTCATATATTCTTCCATAATCTCAACATTAATCTTGTTCTTGTTTCTTGTTTTCTTTGTGTGTTGTTTTTCATGTTTAAATTGTTTTTTTTTTCAAATGTTTTAGTAATTTCCTTTTATCACGTTTAACATTCGATTTCAATTTTTGTGCATTATTATTACTCACTACTAATTACTGTGACGTTTACAAATCTATTTCTGCATGCATGTTTGTTGCTTCTTTCAATAAATTGTATTGTATTGTAATCTACATTTTAGCAAAAAAGGTCGGAAAACTAGTTCAATGCTGCACTCGTGGACACAGTGTACCTGACTTTGGAGCATGATGTTGGCAAGTTCGACCTTCCGTTGTCTCGGCAGTTTTTTGGTTCTCATCAGCTCAAAGTTTTGTGCAAACCACTCCTGCTCTTCTGTGCTCTACATAACAGCAATCCATACAAGTATAGAGGAGACAATACGATAAGCCCCCACTCCTGATTTTAGTACACGTGTTAGTGACCAGTCGGATCGACTACTGCAACGGTTTGTTCGCCAACGCACCGTCAATCTGGACAGACAAGCTTCAACGAGTCCTCAATGCAGCTGCGCGCGTGATTACCAATACTCGGAAGTTTGATGGAGGGTTGACGTGCATTCTACATGACGACCTCCATTGGTTGGATCTGCCACGGCGTGTTATTCAAGATCGGTATAATGGTGTACAAATCCTTGCACGGTATGGCGCCTAAGTATCCGGCGGAGCTGTGCAGGCCCATCTCCGACGTTCAGGGGCGCCGTCACCTCCGCTCTGCAGCGCGTGGACTTCTGCACACACCTCGCTATTACCTATCAACGTACGGAAGACGAGCCTTTTCTTATGCCGGTCCATCTGCCTGGAATTCTCTTCCAGAACATTTGCGGGCATCTGATCTGTCACTTAACAGCTTTAGGCACTCGTTAAAGACATTTTTGTTCACATAGATGACACATGCAGTGCATTAGAGACTTTTTAGTGATAGTGGGCTATACAAGTTTACTTTTTACATTTACATTTACTCGTTACGAGGTACTGCCACCTAGTGAATGACTTAGTAGTAAATTTCACAGGTGATAGACGAACAAACAGACGACGTGCATCCAGCGTAACAGAACACAATAAATCCGCACTCATGTAATGACTGTGGGCCAGTTGTTCCTACACACCTGTTGCAAGTCGTATACATACCTTTGACTACATGTAACTAGACTGAGGGCATTCCGTGCCATTGTACAGGTACCGAGTGACCAAAATGTGGTAAAAATGAGTTGAAACGTTGCTCATGGGTGGCTGGGCGAAACTTGTGTTTTTATCTAATATCTGACTGTACATTACATTTTTATTGCTGCATGCACCGTATCATTAGTATTGGTTTGTGGTTTGTACGGCGCCCTTGAATTGGTCACCGTGTTACAGCACCTTAGAAATTGTTGTTACATTATTATTAGTATTATTAACTTCACCAAACTGCAGGATAAGGCAGTCAATCTATCCCTTCAGGTCAAACTCGTTTTAGAATTTCTAAAAATTGCCCGTTTTGCACATAGGCTGTCGACAGCTGTTCACACACGTGCCTCTGTCACCAAGTAGTATAATTTGGTACTGACCAAAGGGTGGCAATCCTGTGTAGCTGGGAAGGGAACCGTAGGCCAGTGGAAAGTAATAGCAGCCTAATGCCAGATTGATGCCGAAGTCACCCGTGGACTGACTGCCTGGATCAGCGCCAGTCCAAATGCTCAAATCAAGTATGAGAGTACCTTTACCTTTATCTACATGCAATCACAGTATTTCTACATTTTCCGACACTGGTGGCTTACAAATATGTGAAAAGTCATATACACTCTCTTGGCTTCAAATGTGTAAGAAATTAGATTAGCTTAGAAGTGGTAAGAGATGCTGTAACAGACAGAAATTCGACCTGAAGATGGAGAAACTCAGCAGCGATTGGTCCACAGTACAGGTCTTCGAGCAGTGCAATTAGATCGCCGGTCTGCAGTTTGTCTGGACCAACGTGAAGCATTCCATTGAGAGAATGCATCGTAGCGGCACTGATACCATACTGACGTGCATCCAGCTCCTTCGGAGTACTATAAATACATCGTTGGCTTGCAGCACACAGGTGCTATGTCCATAAAACCTGTTTTTGAGAAAATCGCAAAGATACAAAGGTCGTATGTCCCATTATATGGACATACCACATTTGTGCTTTTGACACCTGCACATACTATGGCTATTATTGACAAAATCACGATGCTTTCCAATGATGTAAACAAAACAAGAACTTCCGTCAAATTAATAAAAAAATTTCCGTAACGGAGGAATTCCCTCCAGCGATTTTCATGAAATTAGGTGCGGGGGAGGCAGTCACAGGACCACGTCGTCGTCGTCGTTTTTGGCATGCAACTCTAAGATTGCGTAGCACCACACGTCGACATCATCCTCCACGGAGGGCGGTTCTGAGCCAAATCTGCTGCTTCGGGGAGCGTAAGGTGGTGTTGTTTCAGATCCTGTTGGACGGACCACACCCAATGTCAAATTTCACGTTTATCAGAACAATGTGTCACCCCGGTGGGACAAACAACCATTTTTGGACCATTGAATATTCGCAATACCAGCACGCTGCCCTCAGTGCCCTGTGGACAGGCCTGCTGGCAAAAATAACAAATTACGTTTGATCAGTAAAAAGCTATGTTTTCTTTATATAGTGCAACAAACAGCTAAGTTATTGCAACTGAAGGAAAACTTCAACCATTCAACTTAAAACAAATTAATCAGATAAGATAACTGACACTGTATGTTTAAGCTGCAGTACGTCAATATTGGCTTTCCGATGGCCATGTTGCCTGTACGCTGTAACCAGACGATACAATCCACAGTCTATATCAAACCTTGTTGCCTCTGATGTTGCGGGCTCTGCACATGTAAACAACAGTTCATTTCAGTTAGTTCATTTCCAATATGACTTATAATGTGTCAAGTGGGATGCTAAACCCATAATATGCTATACCACGTTAACTGGAGAGCACTCAAAGAGTGCAAACCTGCACTTGACAGTTTTCCTACAGCCATTTTCTGCAATTATCAAAGTATCGCGGCTAAAAGACAACATTGTACTTGTCATTAATTTCTGGTGTTTTACTACTGGACAGTGGACAGATTTGTGTTTTTGCTTACTGTTACTACTGAAGCAAATTTGGGGTGTTCATGACTTACAAATATTCGATTAACAGACCACATTATTTCAGCAACTTCATGGCAAATCCAACAATATCCATCTGAAATATTATAGCGAGTTAATTTACAGTATTTGCATCTTAAGGTTATCATTTGGCATTAGCATTTGTAGTGATGACACCTGGCAACATCAGTTACACTACCATCTACAATGAGTGCTAAAATGGTGATTAAAGACAGATTCCAGTGACCTTGACATATGGGTTAGGGGTCGTTCAAGGTCATTACAATGGTGCCATTTGACACCGTGCCAAATTTCACATTCATCGGAGCAGAAATGTGGGAATACAGCCACCAAAACCATCAAAAATTTGGAATTTTGTCCACAAATTTGCCCCTCAGAGGCGACTTGTTTGCATAGTGTTTACGAAATTCTCAGCATTTGTTTGCATATACAGGTAGCTTTTATGTATTTAATTTGGTCCCTTTCAAGAGACAGGCAACCAAGTTGTAACCATTTTCCCTCGGTAGGGGCATTTTTCCACAAATTTTCCATAACCCCTGTTGCCAAAACTACTGATCTTGGCAAATTTTTGCCAAAAATTCCAAATTTCTAAAACCAGATTTCTATATTCATAATGTTGAAATTTGGCTTAAGGGAACGGACCTAGGAATCCTTTAAGTTAAAAAAAATTCGTAAGAATCGCTCAAAGGTATTGAGCCGGTACCATTGCCTCGCAGGTAATGCATATGATATTGATTTCTAGTCTGCCATGTTTGTTGACTTTCTATTTCTATGGAAACTGGTTGGGCCGAAACTGTTTGCTTCATGTGCACATCGAAACTGAATCCGAATTCAGTACGAAACCACTCGACAAACAGATCACACCCTCAGTTTTGGTGACATCAAGTAATACAATACACTCTTGTAAACAGAATTTCTGCTACCTGGTCGGTCGCTGGCTAAATATCCTGCATTTTCTTAAAGTCACACTCCAACGTACTTTTTTATTTCAACAAATGAACGGCTTATGTACATGTATTACAAAAATTGTAATTATTTTTTTAAAAATAAAGCAGCTTTTTTATATAAAAAAAACAAAAACCTTTGTCAATATTTTGTGCTATAATGACCAGCCAGGTACTATTTTAAAATTTATTGAATTCCTACGCCTTTGCCACAGTCAACAATGTCATCCTATGCGAGATAAACTAGTTCCTGTTTGCGTACGTATCATTGTATAAACGCGTCTCAATTTTCGGCAACACATTTCGTCTGCTTGTGTGAAAGAATATTAATTCTTTAATTGCTGCAAGGTATTAAGCATACAGTTACTAATAGAATAGCGCTATTTCGTTGTTTTGTTTACAATTTACGTTGTTGTTGTTGTATCTATGGATCCCGCAACACCGAGTAATACAATAAATACTCACAGAAACTTTGAAAATTATTTTCTGGCTACAAAAGTGGAATAAATTTAATTTAACTACCTAAAGTGATTTGTGTATATATGTTGCGCACGTTTTCAGGATTTGGGGCGATCTCGAGATTGCCCATGGGCATTTTCAGGATCCTGAAACGGCCCAACCATCTCGAGATGGTTGGGC
>Ga0209339_1001545_pt1 | contig 10028 bp, 3 predicted proteins | sample OlaalgELextract3_FD_187376 | JGI IMG/M metagenome (GOLD analysis project Ga0209339, IMG submission 187376) | Olavius algarvensis symbiont microbial communities from Tuscany, Italy - Type A ELBA extract 3 (SPAdes) (version 2) | ecosystem: Host-associated > Annelida > Digestive system >...
GAACTGTCGCTCAAGACGAAGCGTAAGCAGGTCGTGGTCAACGGTGTCGAACGCAGCCGTCAAGTCCAGCAAGCATAGTGCAGACACATGTCCACTATCAGCAGCCAGTTATGTAACAAGTCGTTGTATCTGTATCTGTAGGGCCTATCCGGATTTTACCCAGAAATATTGACTACGGCGGATTTTGACGAAATTTAGTGCAGAGATGGCGCCTACGAAAGGGAAGAGCTGAGTAAGCTGTAGAAGCTCAAGGTCAAAGGTCAAGGTCAAGCACAATAAAACACATTAACTGCATGAGCTGTCGTATAACGACCTTTGTCGGAGGTAACTTAATGCGCTGACCGAGTGCCCGGCTTCTAGTTGCATTTTGTAAACTTTCTCAGATTTCTGCAGCCGTCAAATCAAAGTTACCGTCTATTTAAATGTAAGTACGTGAATCGTTTAACAGTAACTGGACTTTCATTGACAAACCCAGATACTACAGAGTATACTATAGCCTAGTAGGCCTACTACAGTGCAAAGCTGTGTATTGTAATAGTTTGTTTTTAACTTTAGCGTCACGCGACACATTATAGGTCATTTCGGAGACGATTATGTAGTGTATAAAACAGAATGTTAACGCATTACAACGTTAACGAAAAAGACCCCAAATATAGGCCTAGTACATACAACGAATGAATTTACCAGTGTTATTTTTTTAATTCACCAATTTTTTTACTAAGTGTAATTAATCTGGTTTCACGAATTATCAAACTATGAGCCCAATGTATCTTCCACACAGGCTCAAAGCGTAAAATCTTTAAAACAGTTCTTTGCATATTGGTGTTGCTTTCAGCCGTCCTCGATTAATCTACTTGTATTAACGATATTCAGCAGAGCTTTATTGTTCCGTCTGCAGTTCCCGTTCAACGCTGCAACACACAAACACGTCCTGATTTCACACGAGTTTTTGAACGTCCATCAACAACGCGGTGCCTAGTTACCGCATCACCTCAAACATCTTCATTTATGCTTGTCAAATTTGTCCATAGTTTAGTGCAACTACACCAACATTTCGGCAGAAAAGGTTCACGTCAAGCCTAAACTTGGCAATGGCACAGTTTAGTAGATCACACAATGGTCTCTACTAATCATGTGTCTATCTTGTATCGTTTCCGAGATAACAATGACGTATATTCGCCGTCACACGGAACTAAATTATAACTGCAACAAGCGAGCACTTCGTGAGCGCATACCTCCACTAACGCCCAGTGCACCTGACCACTTGAACTCTGTTGTCTCAATCAAAAGTGATCCAGGCTCCGAATCCGGATTTCCGGATTGATCAACATCCGATCCCAGGACCACTCTCAAAATGTAGTGGATTCATTCCCTTGTTGGCGTTAGTCACTTCGCTGAGTTTCGTGAAAGTGGCCGGTGACTGTATGAGAAATGCTAATAAATTTCATAAACTGTTCTATTCTGAAATGATAATGGAAGTGGAAAAGTGATCCTGAATCTGTCTGTATCCGCGAATAGTGGATCACCGCCAAAAGTCAATGGATTCTTATAATGGTTAGGCCAATCATAAGATCAAGTTTCGATGAAATCAGCCGATTACTTTTGCAGTAATTCTGCTCTTACACACACAAACGCAGAAATAGAACTGATTCCATAGCCTTCCTAACTTCATTGGCGGACCTGATAAGCAATGAAGTAACTAATAATAAAATCCAACATGATTTCAACTAACGAAAATATCATTTGTATAGTGTACCTGGAGTTTTTCTGCGAACTCGACCGTGTCGGAATCGGCGTGATAGAAGTCAAATCCACCACCAGAGGTCGTTCTAAACATATCGCTGATAGTACCATGAATGGCGAAGACTCAATCGGAAGAAACACTGAACTGTCCGTGGTAGAACAGTCTCTGTGCCCTTCCAGATCCGTGGATCCGGAAAGTCCGACAATGGTGGTATCCAGTTGATAATCATTCTGATCAACTGTTCGGTTGTAATCCCACTGGCGACAAAGCGAGTTCACAGCCGACAGATAGCGAGCTAGTCTGGCATTCTGCTGCCGCATCTGCTGGACAAGATCACTAATACATGGTGGTTCATTCGTTTGTGAAAATGGTGATGGACCGATGTCGTCGAAAAACAAACCATCAGATGATCGTAACACTGAACTCGTCTCTGCTGCATATGTTTGCACATAGCTCTGTCGAACAAATCTGGTATCTGGAACTCCCAAGAAGTGGTCAACGAACTCGTTACTCTGCAGCGATTGGATCTGGGTTCTTTTTCCACTTTCAAACTGTTTCCCTTTACTAGGACTCATCGCTTGTGTTGGAATTTCGACGGCATCAGGACTGCTGTAAAGTGTACTTTGAATCTCTACGTCTAACTCACATTTTCCAACTGCCTTTTCATTTTCTAGTAAACTAGATGTGTTATATTGTTGGCTGCGATCGACGTCGACGATTATCATGTCATCTACTGAGAAACTTTTACATCCTTCCACTTCAACAATATTTGCCTGGAGCTGTCCGTTTTTCTCATTTGTCACAGGTTCACCGTCCATGGACAGATGCTCAGCGTCTTCCAACGCTTGGCCGAAGTTGTCAGTCTTTATTCGTACCTTGTCGCCGCCGAAACACTTTACTTGAAGTAAATCGTTGTCGTTAGTCTTGTAGCGAGATTTACAATCGTTCAGCTCATTTGTTCCAAAGCCAAGTTCTTTTGAAGTTTGTTGCTGACTCTCAGTCTCCTGATGTTGCGATCTAAGCACGCGGCCAATCGTGTCGGACTGGATTGAATGTTGCTGCTGCAGAGACCTCAGCTCATCAAGATAAGAGTTTTCTTCTGTTGTTTTTAGCAGTTCTTGTTGGAAGTATTCTCGTCTTTGCTGCAGTAATGATCTTGGTTGTAGAACTTCTTGAAGACTGTCACCACTGGCAACTTCGGATATGGATCGCCATTGTTTGTCGACTTCGAGCGGAGAAAAATGGACAGGAAAACCCGTTTCCTCTAGATCAGAAGCAGACTTATTTCTTCCAACTATTTTCAATGTGAATTTTCCATCCTGTTCTGCGGCCTGTTGTTCACAAGACTGCAAGGCGGTTGACACCTTGTTCTCTTCTGCTGCGCGTCTAGCTAATCGATGTTTAAAATATTTGCGATCAAGTGAATCTTCAATTTTCTGAAAGGAAATAGACGCAGATGAACACAAATCGTGTTGTTCGACTTCCTGTTGATTTGCTTCTGATTCCACGTCAATAGTCCTATTGTATTCTTCCTCGATAACAGGCAAATTAGTTTGCCCTTGCTTCAACAAGTCCGAGAGTAATCGACCAACTTCCTCAACCAACAAACGATTTTCTCCATCTAGTATTATCTTTTCTTCCACATGGTGCTGGAAATGTGCCATTATGAACTGCAAGTCAGCGGTAGAAAACTCTTCCACTTTGTGCTCATGTACTATCTCGAAATCATCACAGACCATTATTTCCCGGAAGCAGTGAAGATCTGACTGCAGAGAATCATAAGCCTCTATAATATTTCCACCGAATGCCCAACGCGCGGATCTTTCAAGCCTATTCTCTTCGGGATGTTCGCCCATATCGTCAACATGCGGTTCTTGCCGTTCAGTCTGCGTTGCAGCACCTCTGACGCTACCCTTGTGTTTCGTGTAATGCTGCTGAAGATAATCACAGAAACACTGATGAGATATGGACGACTCATACACGTATGTACCACTAGAGTTGTCGAAATTACAGCTACATAACTCGCAGTGTTCATGTAAGCGACTGGCACCGAATTTCAACAACAAACGACTGTCACTGAGGGATCGAGAGAGACTGCTGGTTAGCGTGTTCCCGGACAAACATGATGTTTGCAGTTTATCACCAATTAGGCCTACGGAAGTACTAAGTACACTTGCACGACTCACGTCCACTTCATTCTCATTAACATTCAGTTGTGATAAAGGTCTCTTGGTTAGTTTTCCTTCATTCTTCATCTCTTCGTGATTTCTCTGAAAATCTTGTCCAGTTTGCCAGGCGGGGGAAGCGCCACGAGGTGGCGTCACTGGATTGCTGCAAAGATTCAGTGACTGGTCACAACAGAAAATATCATCCAAGTCCAGTGGCAGACGCGTCGGGCCACTTTCCTCATCAACCGCAACTGTGTCGTCATTGTTCGAATGTGTGATAGCTCCGGAGTCATCCCAATCTTTATCTGGAAGGAAGTGCTGATGCTCTCCGATGTCCGTTGCCGGGTAACGACATCGTTCGAACATATTCTTCAGATAGTCAATTTCTGACCACAGATCTTCAATACAGTATCCAGGAACTACCAAAAGAGCATCTGGTTTGCGACAATCTAGTGTGGACGATGATCTCTGAGAAGGAATAAATTTATCCAGTTCTGTGCTGCTGTCTGCACATGAAACGTCGAAACACTGAGAGAAACTGACTTCATCTTCTGTTTGTGGACTAATCCCACCTCTCCTGCCTTTACTCAGAGTATCGTCTGTTAGCAGCTGCAGTGTAGCGCATGACAAATCTTCCCGAATAACTGCTTCGTAAGTATCGCCATGTGCAGAAGTGTTATGAACCGACGGCTTATTTTCGGTTGATTCTTTTTCGCTAAAGCCGTCTGTGGTGTTAAGACTCGAGAGCGCGGATTTAAGTTTGCTATTTTCCGTCGCAAGTCTATCTAACTCTTCGTCACTTTCACGGGTAACCGCTCCTAAGACACACCTGAATTCTTCCACCTGTTCGTCAAGCAGTTGGCTAACGTGGTCTGCCTTGTTTGTCAAAGCTAAAACTTCATTATTCTTCAGGTCCAGAGAGGTCCTAAGTTCGGAAACGATGTTCTGAAGTTTCCTGTTTTGATCTGATAACTGCACTAGTTCGTGATGGAGCTTCACGTTTGCTCGCTGCTGCAGCTGAAGTAAAGTTTTCTCCTTGCGTAACAACTGCAACGCGTTTCTGTATCTCTGCTCGTCACAGGCAAAAGCGCCTACATCTTCCGAAATTTTTTCATGCCTTTCTGAAGATTCAGTGATCTCCCTTTTTACTGGTTCGGGATTTTCATCTGCAACATGTGAGTGGCTGTAAAATTGTGCTTCGTTTGCTTTTGGCGTAAAATCCGTCGAAATTTCATCAAATGTTGACTGGACCCAAACATATGTTGATGCGCTGCCAGATCCATCGCAAGTCGTATAGCTCGACTCGAGACTCGAATTTGCCTCAGTGACATCACTAGTATGATCTGCATCGGTGAGTTCTTCGTTACTCTGAATCAGCTCTGTTTGTTGGGTTTGGAAATGAGTTGCCGTATCGTCGGATGAGTAGCGAATGTCAGTGTCGTCAACTTGTCGCATCATATCGACTATTTGACCAAACAGTTGTCGATTTTCAGTCTCGAGTCTCATGCAATCCTCGGCATGGTTTTCGTCCTCTGTCTTCGGCTCTACTTCGTCGACTCTGGTAACTGCTGGACGAGTCAAGCACTCCAACACTTCGCCATTATCAGCCGCAAACAGATCGGCGGCGCAGTCGTCGAACACGACATCACAAACGGTGACCAGGGCATCCAGCCGGTCGCAGACAAGTCTCAGCGCTTCTTCCATGTTCTCCAGACCATCCTTGCTGTACTGGACTCGACGAACAATTCCAGTGGCTTCTCCGATGTTGTTTAGGTCAACAGATGGCTTGTACAGAGTTTGGCGAATACGAAGACTGTCTACGAAGTCACGCATCTGTTGCAATTCCTCTCGCAGCAGCAGCAACACCGCTTTAGCCGAGTGCCACCGCCTCTCCGCGTCTTCTGCGTCCAAGTCTTTTGACTCGTTCCACTGTAAACCGACATCATCATAGGCGTAAACTTCACATGCACGGGCACGTGCCTCAATAATTTTATTTGGGGGAAATGCCCCAATAATCGGCCCGACTGGTGACTTTTTGTGGTTGTCATTAGCGCTAGGGGCCCTTAATCTGAAAAAAATATCCTACACCTACCAGGCCAAGTGTGCATGGTGAAAAAACACTGACTCGGGGCGGCTTCTGAGCCCTTGCATCGGTCATACGGTCGGATATCTTTACACTGAGTTCTTGTATGATTTACTACAGAAATGATGAATGATAAGAAATAGCTGTAGTTGCATTATACGTGCTCAAGCTTAAGATACACCAGCACGTATAGGTCCACGATTTTGCATCTAAAATTTCAAAAGTTTCCCAGGAGCGACAACCCGGATCCCCGTGATCCCCTAGGGGCCTAACTATTTTGAGCATTCGTATAAAAAGCTATTGCATCCATAAAATATCCCATTCATAAAAATGACTTCAAATTAAGTTATAATGTGAGATCGCAGATTCTGGATGGCCGAGTTGTATCATTGTTTTGTTGTATTTGGAGATTGTTTTAACGAATGTGATGTAGGCCTACAATAAACAAACTTAAACTAATTAGCCTACTATGTCATTTACTTTCACTCTTCTCAAGTGTACTAAACATGAGGACTGTTTTAAATATAAGTCATAAAGAAGAAATATTAGTGATATCGAGTAAAAATGAAAAGAGACACAAGTAACTAGAACATACTCGGAATTCTTCTGGTGGCTCAAGAAGCAAACAATCCGCTTCTGCAGTCTGTCCATCCTGGTTCACTGTTTCAAACTGGTTACTGTTTTCATCCTTGCCAGGGTCTTCCTCAACACCAGCAAGAACTGTCATACCAGCAAGAACTGTCCTCACGTCTTCATCCTTGTCATGAACGTTCTCGACATCATCGACGACTGTGCATATGTCTTCATCCCTGCGGTGATCGTTCTTAACTACAGTAAGAACTGCTCTTAAGTCTTTCCTTTTTCCAAGGTCTTTCTCAACATCACTAAACACTGTGTTTATGTTGCTCTCTTTATCTTCTCCTTGGTTCTTCTTATCAGTAGCAAGAATGCTTGTGTCTTTGTCTCTGCTCTGATCTTTTTCAGTACCACAAGAAACTAGACAGAAATCTTCATCTTTGCCTTGATATATCGCAGAGCCAGCATTATCTATATCTACATGTATTTCCTCATCCTTTCCGAGATTTACCTCCAAAATAGTGCTGACCTCTTTACCTGTGCCTGAATCTCTGTCAAAACCGCCAGGGAATGCTAGGACGTGGGTCTGTGGGTAGAAGTTTTCGTGTTCAGTGGTCGGAACTGACGCATTTTCTAAGAGTGTAGGCCTATCAACTTTTTCGTTAGTTCCATGTGGCGGCAAACAATCGTCATTATTAAATTTAATCGCAGTCGTAACTGACGTTTCACTGACTTTATCTTCAAAAGTCATTTCTACAAATCACACAATGAACATCACATAAGCAGACAGTAATGCGCAACAAACATCGTCTATAAATCAGTCTTTAGTTTATCTACATGTACAGTTACTTAATCAATTGATTACAAAATTTAACTTTTGATTTAGGCTAATAGAGTAGTTAACAGCTTAAACTTTGCCGCCAACAATATTAACAAACTATTAGAAAAGAAGCTCAGCCGTTGCGGGGACAGCTCGCATCACAATAAGATCAGTGATAGCGGTAGATCGGCTAACTCTATAACCGTAACCCTGACTATAGCTTATGTAAACTTTACTTCAATAATATAGTTGTCAATTGGCCTACGTGGAATACTGTATCCTGTTATATTGTGTCAGCTAACACGCTAAACTGTTGGAAAAGCAGACTGATAAATAACGTATAACAAATAACAATAATGTCTAACCAGCCTATTTATAATTTTCGTGCAGAAATTCAAGGAACCAGAAGCAGAATAGAAGTCACAGTAAATTGTTAGTTTAGCAAAAAAACTCAGCTGTCAGAGAGGCCGCGTGATGCTGTGTAAGTTCCTATTAGTATTTCATTGTAACTATGGCCGTATCTTGTATATAGGTTCGCAGGTAGAGAGACACGGGTGGAAAATCGCGATTTTTTTCATACCGCTTCTATACATAAACCCCCTGCAAACAAATGGTTATGAACATTTTAGCGTTGTACGCCGTTTATGGGAAGCATACGCGATTGAGCAAAAACATAGTTAATATGGTCTAACGGACGGTTACTACCTTGAACAAGAGGTCAAAGTAATTTGACAAAAAGCGCCTCACGGGGGCCCATTCCCCGGTTTAGGTCACCCCAGGGGGTCGAAAGTTGTACCATTGAATTCCTGGGGTAGGGTTTCCTATTAGTGTTCCATAGTAACTATAGGCCTAGGATGCACCGTTTGGCCACAGTGCACGCGCGTGACAACCAACCAACGACCAATCAATCAACGACCAACGACGTCACGACACAGCCTATCTCAATAAGCGCCTCTTTTACTAACGTAAAGTGAGGCGCTTAATAATTATTAGCAGTCGCAAAAATGTGGAGGTTATGCCACTATAATCGCGTGAAATGCAGATTGTCATTTTGAAAAATAAAGTAGGCCGCAGCAGCTAAAATGTAATTAAACTTCAGAATGTGTTAGGCCGATAGGCCAATGCAAATTAAACGTTTGATTCACCTTGCAATTGCTTCTGAAGAGTTCGCTGAAGTAAAGATGATGTTTCTCGGTTGTTTGAGTGTACTGCGTACCACAACGCATCTCGACCTGAAAACAAATAAGTAACTAAGTAACTTTAATTAACTGCAAATGGCAAACACGTGTGCTCAGAACTAATTACATTAAGCACGTTACACATAAAAGGTGGTCCATAAAAATCTTGGTATAATAGTATTTGATTTAACTCCGCCAAAACTTAACTGGTTCCAATAAGTTTTGCAGAGTTTCAACAAGGAAGGAATTTTCAACTATCCAACATAACCGTACTAAAATCTTCTGCCATGCCACGTCAAATGCATAACACACACATACACACACCAGCAGACGAAACTAAACAAGTAACTTAGCTAACGCTAACAATTGGGCATCTGACAGTCGTTCCGCTCGAATACTACAGCAGAAATAATTGCTCACATATGATGTCCGACAGTTCTAATTGGCTTCGTACATTATATATGCTGTATTTTTGAGATACAGACAATAAAACTGTTTATAGTACCTGAAATCACCTTCAAAGGTCACTCAAGATCATCGGCAATGTCATTCATTAACAAATTGCCTCCGTCTTTCAATCAGAGACCTCTTTCAATCAGTAGGCTGCAGTTACTTTAGACAAAAAATTGAAATAACCCTGAACGTACTCATGGGTCATCTGTTAGTAATCTGAACAAGTTACTAACGCTAACCTAGTGTGTGCTCAGGGCAACTCAGTCTCCCACCCTCAACGGGATGAGATTGAGTAGTAGCTTACTAACCGTAGGCTACTGGGCGAAGGCCTGGCCTGAGACGATGGTGTGTCTGCTAGCTGGGTCCAATGTCCATCACCGCGGCCAATGGATGGTCTCATAATGCGCTGCAGTACCAGTGGATCATGCCAACCAGCTGCCACTTCCGAGATTGTAAAGCGCTGATGGTCACGAGTCTGACTCATGTAGGTGGTGCTATAACAAGTGTCCAGACCTTTATCCTTTATATACCTTTGCCTTCCAGAACAGATCAAGATTGATACTGACGGGATGTGTACTATACCTGGCAGTACACCACTTCCTGCTGGTCCGCTTTGACGGCATGATATGTGTTGACTGCCATCATCGATCCGTCCGTCGGTCAGTCCGTCGACCGTCCGCGGTGTAAACAAAGTCCAGCGATCACTGTTATCAACGGTCACGCTGTACTGACAATACCTGTGGTGTAACGTGAAAATCGTCGTAGTAGACCGCCCCTTCTACGGGAAGCACGATTGCGGGACAGTTTGTTTATGGCAGTGACGATATTCTTGTTATGGACGCCCGCTCAGCGTAAGCGGGCGTCCATGTTATATTTTGCCAATGTTTTTTTATTATTTTTTTTATGGCCGCCTTATTCTCCGGCCCTGGTGAACGGAGGTTCGCGAAAGTTTTACATGTGGTGGACCTTGAGTGTCATTGAAGAAGTTACTACTTGGATTTTTTTC
>Ga0209339_1001547_pt1 | contig 10026 bp, 7 predicted proteins | sample OlaalgELextract3_FD_187376 | JGI IMG/M metagenome (GOLD analysis project Ga0209339, IMG submission 187376) | Olavius algarvensis symbiont microbial communities from Tuscany, Italy - Type A ELBA extract 3 (SPAdes) (version 2) | ecosystem: Host-associated > Annelida > Digestive system >...
TGACGTCATATGCCAGATGTGGCCCGAGAGACCAGAGACCATCCGCCTAAAAGATTAATGGGTTATTATGACAACTGCCAGACACCGCTGTTTCTCGCTACTAATGGCAAAAGACCAGTTCACCTCACCTATGACTTCTCACTACGACAGTATCACGTGATGCACGGCAGAGATATGCTGTTTACTCCGCTTTGTAGTCCAAGGGCCAGGGAGTTCTGAGTCTGGTCAACTTTTCTGTGCGACGTATGATTGTGGAGCTACGGGGCGTCAAAGTTGCTCAATTTTCGGATTTTTGCCTATTTTCCCCATACAAAACCTCTAAAAAGTACCTTCCGGTGACCAGCCTACAGCCCAGGGGTTACATCGCAGAGTGATTCCGATTTTTGCATGTGGTAGTCGAAGGTCCAGAGGGGTGCCTGCCGGCAGCGTTGTTGTCCTGCGACTTCTGGTAGGGGGGCTGGGAATCCCCAAACTTGCCCAAATTTTCGCTTGTGGCAAATGGCTATATCTATACAGAATTCAACTGCACGGCGCATCAGATCTGGACCAAAGATGTCTGAAAACGCACAATTCTAAAGACGGATGTACTTTCCCACCAAATATCTTCGCCCCTACCCCCAAAACCACCCCAAAACCCCATTTTGGAGGACGTTTCAATGCAAAACCTATTATTTAGATAGCTCTCCGTAAGTCACACGTTAATGGAGCTACGAAGGTGAAACTTTACAGCTAGGCCTATATAAGTATAAGCAAGTACTTAGGGGTGTGTCAAATTATTTCCGCTGGGGGTCGTCCGGGGGCGCAGAGCCCGTTAGTGTAAATTTGGGACTCTCTATTATCTCTGAATCTACTGGAGCTAGAAAGTTGAAATTAAAAACACAATTAGATGTGGTAAAGTGCTCGCTTCGGGTACAAAAATTTTTCTGCTAGGTGGCGTACAGGGGGCGCAGCTAGGGCCCCCTAATGTAAATTTGGGATCCCCTGATATCTCGGAAACTAATAGAGCTAGACAGATGAATTTAAAAATACCATTAGATGTGGTAAAGTACCCGCTTTGGGTACAAAAATTATTATATTATACGATACAACATGAGGGCAGCCGCCATATTGACTTTCGACAAATGTCTGTATCTCCGGGGCAGACTACGGCTAACAACTGCAAGAGGGCTTTCAGCCTACATGTAGTCGAGAGCGCTAGCGATGGCTACAGTTTCTAGTTACATCTCGGTTGACAGACAGTAGGCCTGTGCCTATTTCTATGTATTTTCCTTTTAGGCGACTCTGGCATTTATGCTGGACCATCTGAAGCGTGTGGCTCGCAAGAGTGACGTCAACAAGATGACTTCGTCGGCAGTGGCGCGTGTGTTTGGTCCTTTGTTCGTCTGTCCGCCGTACCGTCTTGTCAGACAGTTTCCGGTAGAGCTGACACGGCACGCCGATCTACTGCGGTATGTGCTTGAGATCTGGCCAAGTCCAGGACCACGACGGACACAGCAACCTCGTCAGCGTCGACTCGCCGACAGTTGACGCCGAATAAACGCACACACATCAGCTCACTCACTGCCATGCAATAACGATATTCGCTGCACACGCACCGTCGTCGCCTCTGTCGTGGCCTCAGCGCTGAGAAGGTGAGGCTCTTATCAGCAATTTCTTTTCCTGGAACAGTGAATGAGTACCAGTTTTGGTCATGGAAGATAGCATATCCATTGGCCTATCCTTGTGAATGGGATGAGATATTACATGTTCAGAAGAAAACACCCACTTTTATTTTTTTGCATAACTCTTAGAAAAAGTAACCAATTTGAATGAAAAATTCAGACAAAATAGCTAATGAAATGTTTATTCTAACAGCATAAAAAATAATGTGTATTCTTTTTAAATATTCTTTGCTAGCAGTAGCAGCAATGTAAACTGCAGCAATGTAAACTGGACGTCAGTGAAGTGTCGTTACAGCAATAAGATTTACCGTTGGAGATCACATTATTATTAAATGCTGTGAATAAATGAAAAGTATGAAGCAAAGTACAAACCAGTTTCTGGAGATGTTTCCTGACAGAGGATAGAGTTTTAATGGGTTGAAACATTTAACGGAGAAAGTGACAGCAGTGGCATCACTCCCTGACTCGTGTTTGGGTTGTGGTTGACCACACAATGCCCACCCCACTGTAAAGATCAACAAAGTTAAAGATCTCGCACTGATATTATGATCAGTGTCTTTACCCCATCAAGACTTCATCTTCTGTCAAAAGCATCTTGAGCAAGCGTTTTTCTACGTTTTTTTCACTCACATCCATTTAACGATATGTTCATGTCAGTGGTAAGTCTCATTGCTGTAACGACATTTTTACTGACGTCCGGTTTACATCGTTGCTAGCAAAAAATGTTTAAGAAAAATACGAATTATTTCTATGCTGTTAGAATCAGCATTTCATGAGCTATTTCGTCTGAAATTTTATACAAATTGGTTACCTTTTCTAAGAGTTATGCAAGAAAACAAAAGTGGATGTTTTTTTGAACACGGTGTAGGTATAAAACATGGTCACCTTCACCTTCTGACATGCAAATGTGACATGATGCGAGTGCGGACGTCGCAAATATGTCACGAAGTAAAGACATGAAAGAGCGCTTGTGCAACGGGCATAGACCAGTCATTTGTCTCTGACGTCTGCACGTGTCAACGTGATGTACTTTTTGGCATACGACGAACTGGAAATGCAAGCCTATTAAAAATTTACCAGACTTTTAGTACAGAAAGCACGATACTATATGATATGATATTGTGTATTTAACATGCAGTAGCCAGCTAGCTTAATCCTTAATGGTCGTTGTTTACTTTCATTGGCAGTAGAACGAGCGTGACTGCATAAAGACTGGGTGTACAATAAATATGCAAAAAACACCGAGCTTGAAATGGATAGCTAAACAACCCAGGCATGCAGCACGGAACTACTAAATGCACGTTCAGAGATCTGTTGGTTGGAGGTAAACCCTGTGACAGTATCGTAACACGTGGCGCAGCTATGGGCGTGGTCAGGCGGAATAGCACTTTAGACGTGACCATGCGTATCCTGACGAATCAGTCGACCGTCGTTGTTCGTCATATGTCCACACATTATTTACTAAACGCAGCCGTCAGAAATTGTCCCATACCTGTTTTAATCTAAACAGTGGCGCATCCAAAAATTCAGAATAGGGAGCGCAGGCATTGAACAGTCCCCTTCCTGTTCCGTTTCTTCCTTTTATTTTCACTCCCTTCCCCTATCTCTCCCCCTAAACCGAGCAGGAGTGCGGGGAGCGCGGTATAAGCTCCCCAGTGTGTCCGGGCAGAGGCCGGCCGCCAAATGGGTTTTGTCGCGTTTCAGACCACTTCAAGTTCGATTTTACCGAGTGTTTGGTGCATTTTAGCAGCCTTTCAGTTAAGTGAATGTAGTGCCTAGTCGTAAATTTTATGGTTCCAGTCAATTTTGTAACTTCTGTGCTAGGAGGCCTCGAAAGACTTGAAGTGTTGCGTTGCATTGAAAATTGAGTTGGAAAAAATTTCCAGACCCCAATAGGGTTGTTACCCGCTTGCCCCCTTTTGGATACCGGGGTACGCCACTGAGACTAGGTTTAACTAAGTTTAAAGTAACTGCATGATTCTTAGTAGATGCTTGCCCTCGTGTTGTAGTGCCGTGCAGGTTTAGGAAACATTTTTATTGTTACAGTCTCTGTTCAGTGACGGTATACATGTGTGATGTCAGTTCGGTAGCCGTAACTGCTGAGCTGTCTACGAAGTTTTCGATTCTGAGGATGTACCATAAACCAATACTGCGCCTGTATTGGTTACACATTCACACATGCAGCGAGCAAACTTTCACATTTCTTAAATTAGAAAGAACTGATCAGTTAGGCCTATGGAAGCCTACTGAATGCGTCGATAATTGTTTGTGTTAGACGTATTTAAATTACTCCAGTTTAACAGCGATGCTGAAATTATTTTCCGAACTGTCAGTGCGTTTGACGTTAATGCTAGCATGATGTGGCATGTAGGCCAGGCCTGTTTTGATCGACTGCAGCTCGTGTCGTGATGGTAGCCGACATAGACGTGTTATTCGTTCGTTGGTAGCCTATACGTGTCTATTACAAGGCAGCACATTGTACACGGTGTGTGTGTATACAGTAGGCCTACCTAAGCGTTGATTGTATGTCATTAAAGAACGTAGGATGTTAGGCCATTACACAGTTCAGTAGTGATTCTGCTGTCATTGTTGTGTGTTCACGACTGAGACAATCAATTGTTATATCTAGCGGCCTGACAGGTTGTTGTTATGCTGAGCTCTAATACACTGCCAGCTAGCTGCTTACATTACAGCGACTTGCTTTATTTAACAAATGTCGTCGCGGTTTTTCGCCGACGCCACGGGGAAGTCACGGAGGAGTTACGGGATCGGGACCGTCTCAACGTGTCGTGTGTGTCGAGGTGTCCAGACCCCGTCACAAGTCCGCGACAAGTTGCGGTGTGTCGTGTCACGAATTAGGCAAGAACTAATTAGTAGATCAGATAGCTGAACGTTACATTCAGTCAACGTACTTGGCTTTTTAGAGTTTAGTAATAACATGAAAACGGTAGCCTGCCTATACGGGCTGCTCGCATTGACCGTACAATCCGACACAGTAACGCACGAGTTCAGCTGAAACTTAAATTGTAAAATAAATCAAGAAACGACGTGTATGTATGTTATAGGACGAAGACAATTATCTCAGCGAAATAAAAACCGTTGTGAGTATCATAAGCGATCTTTTTTGATTCACAAGACACCCGGTCACTCTACGGACTATTATTAATTTTTGTGATAAAATTCAGTGTTTGCGGACAGATTACGCTTGTTGAAGACAGACGAATTTGCCGCATTACTTCGTTGCGCTCGCTGAAACCATGTCTCTTTTATATCGGTATAGGAATTATGGATAAACGATGGCATATGTAAAGTGGATATTACGAAGTAGACTAAAAAAACCCAAACAAAAACCAGTAGATCATACCACGAGTTATCCGTGTGCCATCCGTTTTCCGTTAAATAACGTTATAAAACAACGTTTATGGTTCAATAAGATGTTCAATAGAATTTTGAATGAATCATACGTTTTTGCTAATATTGGGATTTTTTGGTTGGTACGGTACTAGGCTATCTTCGAATTTTTGATAAATATCTATGGAAAAATATTTATGTATTTATCTATGGAAAAACGTGCAAAACACGTGGTGCGAACTGAAAAATTTTTATTAGAAGGCCTAGAATGCTATAAAGATACTCAAATGAAAGCTTGCGGCATTACAAAAGTAACCGCAGCGACAATGTACGGCGCAACAATAAAATATCTTAGTTTGTATGTTTTATTTGTGGGCGTGCCTGCCAGAAACACGTAAGATACGGTAACAGACTAACAGTAACGCACGAGAATCGTTGGGCGTAGGCAACTTATATACCAGAAGTGCTGAAATGACCAGTAAAGATCATTAGTGCCACAGCCGATAGTGCCAATCGAAAGACTATAATTTATACGGCTTCCGATCAGTCTGCCTTTGTCAGTTTAGCTCCATATCATTTTCGAGTTATTTGACGTTGAAGAATATCGTGACCTTGAAATTTAGGCGAGGGGTCACTCTAGGTCATTGGAAATGGCACCATTCGATAGACCGTATATGAGTTCCTATTCAGCTTCCATTGTAACTGTGTCTATCTTGTACTGTTTCTGAGATACTGAACGTCGAATAATGGCGTGCCCTTAAAATCTTGGTTATGGGTCATTCGATAATTGAAAATAGCGCCATTCAATAGACCATACACAACTTTCTATTAGTCTGCCAGTGTTAACTATAGCTTTATCGTGTACCATTTTCGAGTTATTTGACGTTCAAAATATCGTGACCTTGAAATCTACGTGAGAGGTTACTCAAGGTGATTGGAAATGGCACCACTCGACAGATGGCATAGGAATTAAACAATTCGTCTTGCGTTGTAACTGTCCTTATCTTGTACCGTTTCTGAGATAGGCCTATTAAACGTCAAATAATGGCGTGCTCTTGAAATCTGGGTTACGTGTCATTTAAGAGTTAAGACCATTGGAAATGGCACCATTCAATAGACCATATACAACTTTCTGTTAGTCTGCAATTGTAACTGTCGCTCTGTCACTTCCATTTTCAGTTGTTTGACGTTCAAAAAATCGTTACCTTGAAATCTAAGTTAGTGGTTTCACAACTTACTGAAGGTCATTAGACATTAGAACTGGCGGCACCATTTGACAGATCGCATATGAGTTCCTATTCATCTTCCATTGTAAGTTGTAACTATGGCCGCATCTTGTATCGCTTTCAAGATAAAGCGAGATATTGGTCCAAAGACGCCAATTTTTCATACCCCCTTCTATTTAACTTGCACAATCACCTAGAACTCCTTTGAATTTCTTTGCAAAATTTTAACACAAACTGCCCGAGTCATTAAGCTATTAGACGTTCAAAATATTGACGTAAAGTTGAACCCTGTGCGTAAGCTGCACCAAAGTCACACATGGACAGGCGACAGACGCACGCCCATGCTGTAAGCCGAAAATAACGTTTGGCTAAAAACGACACGAGACGGCTTGTCACAGACACAACGTCGATCAATCAATCAGATAGCATCGTCAACGTAACTAAGTAAGTAAGTAAGTAAATATTTCAGTCGGCCGCAAGTCGTGTCGTGGCATGTCGCTGTAATGTAATCCTAGCCGTAGCCTAGAAGCCTATAATATTAGCCTACAGTATTTTGTGATGTTCATGTTTCAGTTGTTATATGCGTGTACGTCATAGGCGTCAATCCATTGGTGTCCACAGTGTCCGGACACCCACAGTTTTTGGCCCTATGGTGTCCACAAATATCTGGACACCCCAGATTTTTCGGTCAGTTATAGCCATATGGTTAAAGTCAAAAAATGATTTGCAGCAGCTAAGAATTTTGTATGTGTGCTGTTGTGCATTATAATGTCTATTATCTCAGTAAAATGCACCAAAATACAGTATTTGTAGTCTTGTGTTTGTGCAGAAAATTTAATTTATTCTTGTGAAAATTCACAAAAAATGTTGCCACCAGAGCTGCTCCTTTTGGCCTAGATATGCACCAAATCGTTTGTCGGCTGGGGCTTTGCCCCAGACCTCACTGGGGAAGCTTACCGCACTCCCCAGACCTCCTGCTAGTTTAGGTGGTGGGCCCCAGGGGAAGGGGAAGGAGAAAGGGGGGAGGGAAGGGAGAGAAAAGGAGGGGAAGGGAGAGCTAGGAGGGGATGAGAGGGGAAGCTGGACACCCCGGATTTTCAGATGGATTGACGCCTTTGGTGTGCGTTCTCATAATCGAACGTCTGAACAATTCAGCTTCAATTCAGCTTGACTGTCGTGACTATGTCGACAGTAACAGTTATGAAATGTGTAAACAGTTGGCATATTTGAAAATTCAATTGTAGATTTGAATTTATTGCCGCGCGATGCTATGCATAAGCGCGGCCTATGCCGTCATGCGGTGTCCGTCTGTCTGACACGTTCATGTATTCTGTTGAAACGAATAAACATTCCAATTTTTTCACCATCGGGACGCCACACCATTTTAGTTCTTTCCGTATTAAGCGTTATGGCAGTATTGCGACTGGGACCCCATAACTGGTGCAAAAGTTGCGATCTTCGACTAATATCTGGCTGGCTTTGACGTCGCTGTAGTCAACATGCAGTTTAGGTTATAGCATGCACTTATAAGTCGTCCGACTACCGCGATCAACAAACGCCGCCGCGCCACGCACCAATGAATCTTGTTTATGACAAAGGCTTGACGTTATGCCGAAGACAGCAGAACAGCATTTGATTATAGGCATTGGTAAATCAGAAGCCGAAGTAACTAATAATAAAAGACTGTGCTCGAGGTATTGTACAGTTGAAGCTAACTACAGACAGACACAAAGCATCGCGCGGCCGGCCGCTTCTTGTAATTGTTATTGTGAGGGATTGTTCGGCTTGGTTTAATCTAGATGCAGTATCTCTTGCTCATGTATTGTTGGAATGTAGATGTAGAATTTTATACAGAGTAGCTTCATAGTCTGTTTATTTGTGCTGCTTATTAATACTTGGTGTCATTCGCTAATTTTTTTTTATCGATTTAAGCCATTGTTTAAGTCATAGCCTATATACTCATTATACCTTAGTAGTTTTTATCCGAACGTTACTACGTTTCGTTACGATAAGATATGACACGATATTGTGTATTTAAGGTGCAGTAAAAAGCTGACGAGTGGCCAGCTTAGCCTACCACATGGAATAAACAAAAAATTAAAATGAGAAACTAAAAAACTGATAACCGTGATAAGTCCGGTCCAGTCCTATTGTCATGAAAGCAGTCCAGTGGGTAAAATAGGTCTATTAAGGTGGGAAGGATTTGCTGAAAAGGTAGGGTTTGAGCTTGGACTGGAGTGAAAGAGTGAAAGCGTGATGGAAATGAATGGATGATGAGAGTGGGGATGATGACAACGATGGGTTGACAAGTGGATGATGAGGTGAATCGAGACAAGACTGGTGACGCTGACAGAATGAAGCTGGAAGTTGATTTCAAAGATGAGGTGATGCATATCTAATTGAGCGATCTGTGACAACGGATGAGGAGCGGGTACTGCGAGGGGTTGAAGAGTGATAAGGTTGTGAAGATAGCTAGGTTTACTGGTTGAAAGAACTTTGTAGGTGAGACAAAGAAGTTCATATTCGATGCGCTCGTTGACCTTTAACCTGTGGAGAGATTTGAGAATGGGGTGTGGCTTTAGAAGCCTTAACAACAGCACGAGCAAGAGAGTTTTGAATCTGTTGGAGCCGGTTAAGTTGACAGTTTGGAAGGTTGTGATAGAGAGAATTACAGTAGGTTTAGAATGGACAATGGAGGTGGCAATGATACTGGCTGTTTTAAAGTCAGTATATGGTCGGATACAGCGAAGTTAACGAATGTGATAGGAACAAGATTTAGAAAGTGCAGTGATTTGGTCTGAGAAGGTAAGGTGTTCGTCAAAAATAAAGCCAAGGTTGCGAGCGGAGTGGGCTGTAGTTGTGTGTCATCTGCGGCTGCTTTAAAGAAAGAGATGAGATGAGAGTACTGAGCGGGGTTGCATACATGACAAGGAGTAGATGGCCGAGAAGTGAGCTATTTGACTGAGTAAGATATTGTGGTCGATGGTGACGAAGACGGCTGATAGATGAAGAAGGCAGGGACAAGACATGTTCACCTTATGGCATGATCCGTCCATCTGTCGTCTGTCTGTCTGTGACGTTCGTGCAGCCTACTTAGAGGGTTGAACTTTTCGGCAAAATTTTTGCGCCATCTTATAGATTATGGACTCAGATAGGCCTAGTTTGTATTAAAATATTGGAAAAAATTGGAAAAAGACCGTGAAAGTTAGGTCTAAATGGAAGAGGATATGAATATTGGCGTTTTTCGACCATATCTCGCTAGTCGCTCCTATAGGAACTCGTATGCGATCTATCGAATGATGCTATTTCCAGTGAACTTAAACGACCCTAAGATAGATTTCAAGGTCACGATATTATTCAACGTCAAAAATAACCCGAAAATGGTGCAAGATAGAGCTTTAAAATAACAGACCAATTAGTCTAGGGCATTTATGGCTGGACCTAGAAAAAATTGCAACAGAATTTCTTTTTGCATGACTAGTATCTATATATAGCCTAGTACCCCAGAAAAAAAGTCTAAAGAAATTTACGTGGGGGAACATGTTTAAATCTGGACGTTTCTTACCCCCTACACCCTGTAGGGTTGCGGATGGACGTTTCAAGATGTAGGCATATATTTATGTAGTGTATGTTTTTTTATCATCAATTACTGGTCTCCTCCGATGGCTAGAGATATGGCAGCATGTTTATGCTGCACAAAATACCCAATTTGCACTTTCTAAACACTATTTGGAAACGGAAAATGTAAAAAATTGTGTATTTTCACTGGGAACGAATGTAATAAAATA
>Ga0209339_1001548_pt1 | contig 10025 bp, 6 predicted proteins | sample OlaalgELextract3_FD_187376 | JGI IMG/M metagenome (GOLD analysis project Ga0209339, IMG submission 187376) | Olavius algarvensis symbiont microbial communities from Tuscany, Italy - Type A ELBA extract 3 (SPAdes) (version 2) | ecosystem: Host-associated > Annelida > Digestive system >...
CAAAAGCAGTATCGACATCCACAGTTTTATGCTCAATAGCTAACAGCAAACCAGTCCAAGAATAATTCTCTAAAGCTTTACATAAGTTGCCAATGTGTAAAGGTGAATGATTATACATTACACTTTTAAGATGAGCCTGTGTATTCCTGCGTGGAAGATCACTGGACTGACTAGCCGTATGTTTAACCAGAACTGCCTTATGATCAGTTTTAACAATACTACTAAACTCTGTCTCATGCCGTTTCTCAGACATTCAGCGTCAAGTAATGACGTGACTGAAATCTTGGTCATGGATCGCTCAAGGTCACTGTAAATGGCACCATTTGATAGACTGCATATGAGAGTTCCTTTTAACATTCCATAGTAACTATCTTGTATCATTTCAGACACAAAGCGAGATATTAATAAAAAATCACAATTTTTCTACCCCTTGCATTGGACATCCCCGTTCGGGGGGTCCCATCAGAATATTGCCATAACGATTAATACAAAAAAACAGAATGGTGTGGCTACCGGATTGCAAATAAAGTATGCTGATACTTTTAGCCGTTTGACATAACACCAGCGTGTGACAGACAGACAGATGGACAAACATCTTGCAACAGCATAGTAGCTGCGATATGCATACACATCATGTGGTAAAAATCTGGCCATGACTCTGTCTGTCTGCCTTGTCTAAACCAGATGCAAGTTCTTTCCTTTTGCTCTTCTGAGCCAATTTCTTAGTGCATCTCTTGCTGTTCTGGTATTCCTCCTAAGACTCCAGTGTTCTTTCCTTCCTCCATTTCCGAAACAGTTCTTGTTTTTGCTGAGACAGCAGTCGCAGCTGCAATCGTTCCACCACTAGGTTTCTCTCTGTCTAAGGTGCCGTTTTGTTTTCTCGTTACCGTTCCACAGTAACTGTGGCCCTATAATTATATTGTATTGTTTGCCATATATAGCCAGATATTTGTTGAAAATCATAAAATTTATATGTCCCAGGTCTCGTGGTGCTGAACATGTGCTCGACAGGTACAGAAGAACTGAAACCAAGGTAAACTTTAGGAACTTTGCTGAGAATTGGGAAAATTTATGCTACTCAGATTTCAGAATCAACTGCCGTTGCCCGCTTGGGTTCACCAATAGATACCCCGTAAGCATCATGACAGCTTGACCCTCCTCCATCCTGCTGCAACCATACCATACACGCTGTTCACAGTGTGGCTGATAACGGAGTGGGGGGAATGATGCAGTAATGAACATGCCAGCTGCAGTAACACCGACAACGACTGCCCATACCATGCTATAAACCTACACTGACATCATTCTATGAACATGTGCAGGCAGCCACAGACCAGCACGGTGTCAGACGACATTCAGCCTGTGTGACTGGACAATTAGCCGGCGTAGGTTATTAAACTCGCTCATCTGATGCGGCCTGCATCTAGGAGGACCAATAGCCTAATGCACAGTGGATGCACACTCCATGGCTCAGCTTACATGGTGTACAAAAACCAAATCGAAGTTAAACACTGAATACGATTCGGCTAGCCGAATTTTTTTGGCAGCTGCATATAATATAACTTTTTTGGCTAAGCCAGCTTTTAACCTAATTTCTTTTGGCCGAAAAATTTTTCAGCAATGGCGGCGGCTTAGGGTCTATGCCAACTCACCTACCTTTCCAGTCAGTGAATCCACAGTCCACGTATCACCTTGAAGAACTCTGCTCTTTTGTGGTTTATCTGGCTATGGCCATCATAAAAATTTGAGTATACACAAGCACCCCCTTGTCCCGTGTCAAGGCTGAGTTCCCCTTTCTGTTCCACCGAGGCCAACTGGAACGCCTATGTACGAGAATCCTCAACTCAATGTGCAAGCCATACTGGATTTTTTACATGTTAGGACATTTACATCTGTCAACTGCTTTACAAATTATAAACGTTTTAATTTTTACTGTTTTAGAGCTTTGGCTTATATAACTTAAAACAGTTTGCCTGCACTTCCAGCAGGACTGCCTGCGTCTACTCAGTTGTTCAAAAATTTCATCTTTATCGGTGCACCAGCATGGAATTGCAGCCCCTAAAATTTAAAACTTAAATTTTGCCCATAAACTTGCCCCTGTCAAGTGAATCACTTGCATGATATTACGAAATTTTCAGCATTCATGTTCATATATAGGCGGCCATAATATACTTAAGTCAGTCGCTTTGGTGGACAGATAACCAAGTTATAAGCATTTACCCTCAGTGGAGGTGTTTTCTCACAAATTTCAAGAACCCATACTGGCAAAACTACTAATCAGATCAAAAAAGTTATGCAGTACACGTTTTCTGTCATCGTAAGTTTGATGGGGATCATATATTGCACGCTGACTGTAAAGAAAAACTTTGATGTTTTTTGTTTAGTACACTTGGGAAGATCTGAGCTTGTGAGAATGAAAATGACGTTAAGGGGTGTGATTTTAAAAACAAACAAGCCTGGTGCCTTTGTATAGAGGACGGCTTTCGAACTGTGCATCTATATTCAAGTTTTTCAATGCACCCTGGATGTGCCCACTATGGTAAATTTATACAAAAAAATCTTTGAAATAATTGGCACTTTGGGAGACCATAATCCCACCTTCACACTAACAACAATAAAATTTGGCATGCAGGAGCAGACCTACGGTTCCCCCTCTTTCATCGTGCAAGGGATCGCCTCTTAGGGGCTAATTTATAGGCAAAAATCCAATTTTTTACGATTTCAAATCCTATTACTATAACTTTGCTTCGATAACAGTGAAATTTGCCATGCTGAAGCAGACCTATGGACTGCTCCTTTGCAATGTTGTATAAAAAACGCTCAAGGGATTCGCCCTTTAGAAAAAATTTATCCACAATTCCAAATGTTGATGATTTTGGGGCCATCAATGCAATATTCTGCACCAATAACAGTGAAATTAAGCAAGCAGGAGGAGCGAGCACCTATTGGTACACTCTTCCTTGCAAAATATGATAATAATCGGACAAGGGATTCATGCCACAGACAAAATTATACACTTAATTCCAATCCTCTAAATATGTGACTCTTGACCTAGGCATTTCAAATTGATTTTACAGGTTGACTATAGTGTCACCAGCTATAATGAATTACTTCTAAAGGAGATCATGTGACCGTGTTAAAGTTTGTTTGTTCTTGTGTCATGGTTGTACCATGTAATATATGACAGAGTTATTGCAGTACTGTTGTAGTGAGTACAGTAAATAGCATCTTTTTAGCAAAGAAATATCCACCAATTATATTTTAGTTGAATCCAGTACAGTACGTACTGTACTGGTTTAGTTTATTACAGTTGTCAGTACAGTGCTGAGTACTGTACTGACAACTGAAATAAACTAAACCAGTACAGTAATTAATACCTTATGGACTCAAACAGTTTTTATCGCACAAGCATGCTTGTATGGTCTAGAAAATGCTGATTTTCCATTTATGTTGCACAATCACCTAGAACCCCATTAAAATTTTCCAAAATTTTAATACACAAGAAATTTAGCTGTCGCAAACAGTGACCTTGAATGACCCTGAATGAAAAGCTGATAACACTTCAATGAACTACAAATACTCAGAAATACTGAAATTCTGCACAGGGACAGAAGTCTGTCGTGACATTTTGGTAGCCACTGCCCCAGGGATCCCATCAGAGGAGCCGAAAATATACCATGTGGGAGATACTATGCACTGACAAACTTATTTGTAGTGGAGAAAGGTAGAAGCTGTAGTGCCTGCTAGAGGCTGTTGCACTTACCGTTTTTACAGATTACTGACACATCTTCACCATGATGACAGTTGTGAATGCCCCAGCCTCTATGTGGACATTCAGCTAATGACAGCTCGTTGCCTGTACAGTGCAAGTTTTCAAGCCAGATTGGTCCTGAGCCGCTGCCGTAGTACTGACGTATAAATAGACCGGATCTCCTATACATAATAAAATAACATACGATATGTAATGCCCATAATTTTACGCCACAAAAATGTTATTTTGATCAGTGTAAATCATGTGTGAAACAGATGCAGAAAGTGTGGTACACTGCTAATAACTTCTGTAACAGCACATGGATACATTCAGTAGTGTCGAATACAAATAAAAATTACCCAAATCCAAGCATAAAGCAGGCAACTTGCGCATCTCTGTTGTCAAAATAATCATCACACACAGTTCCCCAGGCTCCGTTGTAGTAGATCTCAAGACGTCCGGCATTATCTGGTCTGTTGTCACCAGCAAGTCTAACTAGCACTAAACACACACACACACACAACGTCAACATGTCAACTGAAGACACACATGCAGGACAACACTAGGGACCTGCGAAGCTTCGAGATTCGATTCGAATTCGAATCAGACGTCGCGATTCGATTCGATTCGAAAGTGACAGGCCGATTTGAAAATTTTGAATCGCCGCACCTGCCACATTTGCCGTCGTACCATAAACAACACTCACTGTTCAACGACACATTTCAATCGTTTTGGCATTGCTACTGAAATTTATATTTTATGAGTTTAATCAATTCATGTACTTGTAGTTAGAGCATGCACACTACTGCTAGTAGCCTAGTAGCAATCGCGCAATATTTTTGACGAATCTGCACGTCTCTGTTTTTCGTCTATCAACAAAAATTCAACATTGAAGCTGTAAATCACTATCCGCCGATTCGATTCGAGATTCGATTCGAATTCAAATTGTAGCCTCTGATTCGATTTGAGATTCGATTCGAACGAAAATTTCCGATTCGCAGGTCCCTAATACTAACTCTACACGAGTTGAAGGTACATAACACTAAATTGTGGTTAGGATAGTTGAAGTTTTGATTGAAAGACAAATTCAGTATAAGAAGAGTTGAACGACTAGACATTAACATTTCTCCCATGTCAAGCTTGACTCACTATGTGTCTCCAAATGCACGACGCATGAATGTGGAGTTTAGAGTAGTTACATTGCAACTCATTTTGACTGGAAAGAACGACTGAATGAAGCTGATGAAATAAATCAGAAAGTTGACTTTGAAGGTGATACATATTGAAATGAGAAAACATTCCTTCGAAATCGACACTTTAAGGTGCACATGGCAATGACACCAGCTCTTGGAGACCCCAACATAACGGACAATGTGTCCTTGCACCAGTTCTATTCAACTTGTACTCCAACGACATGCCAACGTGGCCGAAAATTCATTTACGCAGGCGATATATGTCTCGCCACTCAAGGCCAGTACTTCAGCTAACTAAAATGCAGTCTCTTGTCAGACATGGCGCGGATGTCACACTTCTGCTGACAGTGGCAACTTAAGCCAAGTGCTACCAAAACAATCAGCAGTGTGTTCCACCTACATAACACCAGATCCCCAGTCTGGTCACGCTCAGCTCACACAAGTCTGGTCAATGTGCAGTTGAACTCTACCACGCGTCTCATTTCTGGTACCCTTCATTCCACACCTCTCCTATGGCTTCCAGTGCTCTCCAACATTGAACCGCCAGCCCTATGAAGGAAGGCTGCCACTGACAAGCTAGTGGAGAAAATTGTCAAACACGAAAATTGGCCAATGCAGCCTGATATCCCAGACGCTGTTTCCTGGCTGACCAATTATGGTTCATGACTCGCAGAAAAGAAGAACTGCTTTTTAAAAGAGTAATCTATAGGTAATCGAGCAAATAACAATACACGAACGACGAGTAAGCATATGTTTGAACAGAAAACTCAGCTACACGTAGGTCGAGTAAAGTTTGTAAGTTTTAGAGACAAAACAGGTGGCTAATGCATTTACCTAATGATGACAACAATAACATGGTAATCAAAACAAATGATCGCATCGAAGACGAATGAAATATATGACAGCTTCACGATGAAGACAGTCAATGATGTAGCATGAGCTGTTATGCAGTGTTGCATAGTACTAGATTACCAACACTGTGTGTGAACAACACTAACCTCCCTGGTTGGTGATAAACTCGTTCACACCTAAAACCAACACAAACAGGTAGATCATGTTATTACTAAAAAGATACAAAATATGACAAGTATTATAAATATTTGGATTAATAGCATTCTAATTACAAAACAAGAAATTCTGATGTTGCAGAAAAACTGTCTGATGCTCCTAATTATTAGGAATTTTTCTTATGCACAAAAAACATAAATGTTTGCCAAATGTTAGTCACAAATTCACACATGTTTACACAGTTCACAAAGGTAAAGGTACGTGGATTTATATAGCGCCCTAGATGACAAGTATCTCGTCCTCAAGGCGCTCAGGCACGGATCACACAGTTTAACCTGCAAACAACACCATGCCTGCCTTTAGCCTTCGTTCGCATTCACCAGATGGCGCCGCCACGGACTGTAGTGACAACATCAAGTTGCACCTTACTACTCATTTATCGACCCCAAAGTTCATATTTAACTTTGTAAGTCGCCCTATAGCTGGCGATGCCAATGCTTTGTATTTGTTAACAATTTGACCTTGAATGACCTTCAGCCAGTGTGTATTATAGATTGCTGGATGATCGCTAGTCCATATTTCCAGGAAAACACTTGTTAGGGAAATGACACAATCACTCATTGTCACATTTTTGCGTGTATTTATGACAAAATTTGTTACAAGCTGACAATCCTCGAGTTGATAGTGTCAGGGATACGCTTTTGGACACAGCACATAACTGCCTCAATCTGGTGAAAATACATCTAAAAGTTATTTTGTTTTGCGAATTTACCAGATTGGGAGATAAACATATATATTTTTTCAAGAATCTCGGTCATTATTGGAAAGACCGTAAAAAAAAGACCTGCAATAACTTCTTAGAATAATCGACGAGGCAGCAGTGCAAGTATGTTGTGTAACCAAAGAACCAACCAGAAAGCACATAAGAAAGGAGTCACATTTACCCATCATTGTCATCGTCATCGTCAATGTTGCATAGCCAGTGGGGCCCTTGCGTCGCTCCATCACTCCAACAGCATGGCCACGGCGAATGGTATGCCTCCAGGGTTCCACTGGTGACCTGCTCGAGTCCCAAGTCCCATCAAATCTGGTCTATCCATTGAGTGTCGGATCTACCAGGGTGCCGTCTCCAATTGGAACCAGAAGGACGACCAACCAACAAATTAATGTGCCAGCAGAGCACCACATGTGCAGGAACATCACTCTCAAGCCAGGCAATGTGTCCAAAAACTGAGATCCGACGGGCCGCCAGGATTTCACCCAATGGCGTGAGACCTGTACGTGCTAGCACCTCGACATTACTGACGAAGTCAAACCAGCGAACACCTAGTATCTGATGCTGACATTTCATGTGGAAGGCATCTAGCGCTTTCATGTATGTTGGTAGAAGAGTCCAAGTTTCTGCTGCATAGGCCTATATCAATAGAGACAAAACCAGAGCCTCACAAACCTGGAACTTAATGGTGAACGTGAGACGCTAATCCTTCAAATTCGATAAAGAGAGGCCGTAACAGAAGAAGTCAGTCCGATACCGCAGTTGAGATCTTGGCTACAGCATCCATTGGAAGACTGCAGATTTCGATCCGAGATAGATAAAATTTTCAGCAGATTCAGTGTTGCTGCCATTGATTGAGATGCTCTTTGGTGCCTGACCAGAACCTAAATTTTGTAGCTTGGTATTAGCCCAGGCAATTTTTAAGCCAAGTGGAGCTGCAGCCTCAGTGAAACTGAACAGCCTAGCACTTGCATCATCCGCCGATGGGAGGAAGAATGTGGTCACTGGTGTCATCAGCATACATGAGGTCAGTGAAATTAGAAACTCCATCCAACTTCAATATCGTGCTTCATAGACATGTGCTGCAGTATCCAATCAATGGTAATGCAGAAGAGTGTACGAGCTCGGATGCAGCCTTGCCTAACACCAGATGACGTCTGGAAACGTTTGGACAGTTTCTACCCAACACGCATACGCCCACTTGTGTTCTGATGAAGAGCAACTGTTGGTTGAAGCAGTATGTCAGGAACGCCATTGCTGCATGAAGCCTTACAGAGAGAGCTATACGATCAACACAGTCAAAGGCAGCTTTGATGTCAAGGTAGGCTACAAGAAGATGGCGTTTGATTTTCGGTGCAGCTCAGACAGGAGTCTCATGGCAAGGATAGCGTCAATGGTAGATCTGCCGGCAGTAAATACAGGTTGTTGTCGTCGGCAGATTTTGTCAAACAGTGGTTGGATGCGGCCCAGTAGGACGTGGGCAAAGACCGTTCACGGAACTGAAAACAGTGTTATTGGTCTGTAGTTATCACAGTCCGTCCTCTGTCATTTTCCTTTGTAAAGGGTGACGGTTATTCCGTCTCTCCACTCTACTAGAACGTGGCCTGTTCTCCACACCCGTAAGAACAAACAATACAGCCCGACTGACTGGACCAATTGCACATTTGAGTAGTTCCGGTGAAATCCCATCAGGTCCTGAGGCTTTTCCATTCTTGGGCTTCTTTGTGGCACCAACGACTTTCAGTAGAGTAGGTTCGTCAGTCTCAATCTATATGTCAGGGTCTTCAGCAGCAGCAGCAGACTCAGCGTCAAGTGTTGCGTTAATAGTGCCATCATCACTTGACTGCAAACTGTGTTGCAGCAGATGTCGTTTGTGAACTGACAGAATATCAGTAACTTTTATAGATCTGTAACTAAGACGACATATAACAGTAACTGATTCTTTTGTCATCAGTTCGCTTTATACTGTATGTTAATTTGCAGCTCAGTTTGCATTAAATACGCACCGGGGGTTTGCCGAGACACTTTGTGTGCTGGTATTTTACACCTGCTATGGTAACAACAGTTGACGATGCTAACGTACATGTACATTCAATGGTTAGTTGACAACAGCACCTCACAACTACGAATGTGGCAGTGCATTGCCATCTTCATAAATTATTGGTGAGACCATGCACAATCATTATTTTCACTGTCTTGTTCTTGGTCTTGGCGGTTACCAGATGGTTGATGTGCAGTGATGTTGTCAATTAATTCACTTTCATTCATTTTGGTCACATCTGTTGTTTAGTGCTTGCTGCTGATCAGAAACAGATGAAACATATGTGTGACATCATGTTAGTTTCTGCCAAAATGGATTAGATACCACCTGTGAGACTGTGATCAACGTGATATGAAGTCTCCAGACATTAGCTCGACTCCAGAGAGTATTTTCACTGTCTCATCTCGGTCTCAGTCTTGGCGGCTGCTGTCTCGTCTCGGTCTCGGTCTCGGTCTTGGCGGTCGCTGTCTCATCTGGGTCTCAGTCTCGGTCTTGGTGGTTGCTGTTTCATCTCGGTCTCTGTCTTGACAGTCGCGGTCTCATCTTGGTCTCGGTCTCGGTCTTGGTGGTTGCTGTCTCATCTCAGTCTCTGTCTTGGCGGTCGCTGTCTCGTCTCAGTCTCTGTCTTGGCAGTCACGGTCTCGTCTGGGTCTCTGTCTCGGTGGTTGCTGTCTTGTCTCGGTCTCTGTCTTGGCAGTCGCTGTCTCATCTGGGTCTCGGTCTTGGTCTTGGTGGTTGCTGTCTCGTCTCTGTCCTGACAGTCGCTGTCTCGTCTCGGTCTTGACAGTCGTAATCTCGTCTGGGTCTCGGTCTTGGTGGTTGCTGTCTCGTCTCGGTCTCAGTCTCGGTGGTTGATGTCTCGTCTCGGTTTCTGTCTTGGCAGCTGCTGTCTCATCTGGGTCTCGGTCTCGGTCTTGGTGGTTGCTGTCTCGTCTCAGTCTCGGTCTTGGTGGTCGCTGTCTCATCTTGGTCTCGGTCTCGGTCTTGGTGGTTGCTGTCTCGTCTCAGTCTCTGTCTCGGTGGTTGCTGTCTCATCTCGGTTTCTGTCTAGGCAGTCGCTGTCTCATCTGGGTCTCGGTCTCAGTCTTGGTGGTTGCTGTCTCATCTTGGTCTCTGTCTTAGCGGTCGCTGTCTCGCCTCGGTCTTGACAGTTGCTGTCTCATCTGGGTCTCGGTCTCGGTCTTGGTGGTTGCTGTCTCATCTTGGTCTCTGTCTTAGCGGTCGCTGTCTCGCCTCGGTCTTGACAGTCGCGGTCTC
>Ga0209339_1001549_pt1 | contig 10024 bp, 5 predicted proteins | sample OlaalgELextract3_FD_187376 | JGI IMG/M metagenome (GOLD analysis project Ga0209339, IMG submission 187376) | Olavius algarvensis symbiont microbial communities from Tuscany, Italy - Type A ELBA extract 3 (SPAdes) (version 2) | ecosystem: Host-associated > Annelida > Digestive system >...
TCAACTCCTTGACCAATGAGCTATATCCGTGAACAAAATCAGCGCATGACATGTAGATAAGCCGACGAAAAACGTACTTTCAGCGACAAAACCGCAGGCGTGAACTCACGCCGAAGCGCTATCACGTATACTCAGATACTGATGTAATGACACTAACCAAGACTTTCTCTCGGATTACCTCATCTGTTACACAGATGAATCACTACAGCTACTATTCCCTCGGTTTTTGTTTAACCATCCACTTGTTTATGCTTGGCACAAGTTAGGCAAGGTTTCTGAAAGAAATTTTGGGGATACAGTATCGGGATTTTTTAAGCACTAAAGGAATATCATCAAACAGATAGACCTATCACAGAAAGAACAACCTTCAGTAACTGGGCAAACAAATATATCTGAAACGGACTGGCCATATTCTGTACATACTAAATATTAACGCAAATCCAGCAATGGACACAGAAAGAAAGCAGATTACGAGGAAGACTAACTAAACTTTAGATAATCAGTGTTAATGATCTTTACATACAGCAAGGTGTCAATAATCAACACAAAAATTTCAGTTGTGAATTTCACTGAAGGAGGCCTGCCACAGACAGAAGACACTAAAAAAAGCTAGTTGCAGTATAAATGGCTAAAAGCAGCTTCCAAACTGTCAATTGTTTAAAGAGACTATCACACACAGAAACAAAAATACAATATTCAAGTATCATCACTCAAGCATGTAGACACAGTTGAGACTGCACATGTCAATAACACATCTACTCAAGTTATGCCATTGTGAGACAAACCACCACTAAGTATGTGTCATATGGTGGGTGTCATGCTATTTCTTTTTGGTAATATTTAGTTTATGGCCCATGCTGTAGATAGTGCTGGATATCTGTCAGTATCTGAGTGCCCATTACAATAGAGCTTATCCTATCAAAGAGCTAATCTTGTTGCTGTTGTCACAAATGGCTCCCATCAGAAACGGCCCATCTCCGATTATCAACAATAGACACCACGCATTATTTTCACACAGCACCGCAAACATTGACCTGTAGACATCCAGCTGCAGATAATAATAATGACGGATTTACACAGCGCCTTTAGGTCGGAAGACATAGGCGCTTGATGCAGCACAGAGGACCAAGTGAGTTTGAATAGATGGGTTTTCAAGTGGCATTTGAAAGTGAGAATGTTTTCGCACAGTCGAATGTCAGCAGGTAGAGAGTTCCAGGTGGATGGAGCAGCAACAGAAAAAGTGCGACGGGCCAGTTCGGTGTGTATGTGAGGAATGATCAGCAGCGGAGCATCGGAAAAGCGCATAGCCCAGGTGCTGCATGTGTCTGTACCAGCTAGTTGGAGTGGCTGTGGTCCACACCTTGTGTGCCAGAAGAGCAACTTTATACGTGATCCGCTGACTCACCGGAAGCCAGTGTAGCAATGCTCTTTGAAGATGTTTTTAGTGCATTATAGATGCTATGACAATGAGCACAATAAACTGACAGGCCACTTACTCTAGTGTTCAATCCTACAACCATATACAATGTATCATTCCATGCAATCACCAGTTAAAATATTTAATGCATGCCATGCCCACAACAAACACTACAAATATCAATTCTACACAGAGTTTATATTCATTGTTAACTATCGTAACATTTATTCAGTAACAAAGATGAAAGAGAGATTTACCGAGATGTTGCCAATCTGAGTAAGAGGAAAACTAATCCTTGAGGGCCGAGCAACTGACGGCCATGTCAACTGGGCCTGGGCGGGAAAAAGAAAACCACGAACTTTATTGGTGTCGAGTTGTACAGTTACGTTAATTCTACAACAGTCATCAAACAAGGCCAGCTGAACTTCAACGGCAACAAGAAAACAAGTAGCTCTGCTGTTGCAGAGAGGCTGCACGATGCTTTGTGTCAGTTAGTGTTAGCCTCAACAAAATAATAACTCATGGAGTCTTTTATTATTGTTACTTAGGCTTCAGATTTACCACTGTGTAATGTTGTCTTCATCGTAACACTGAGGCTTCTTGTCATACACTTCGTCGCTGTTTCCTCGCCATCAACGAACTTTCCCACTTACCAGCGACTAGTGTTATAAACCTGTCATGGTCTGTCGCAGCTAAGTGTATTGCACTTGCTACTGGAATGGTTCATGGTACGCAGTAAAGCCACATATAAGCTCAGAATCGCGATTGTGCCTACTACTCCTGCATTCGACGCTCCCATTAGCCGGGTTCCCGTCGGAATATTGCCATGCCGTTTGGTACAGACAAACTAGATTGGCGTGGGTACCCAATTGTGAAAAAATTATGAAGATATGTTTATTCGTTTTGACACAATCCACGAACATGACAGACAGAGACACACAGACAGATACGGCATGATGGCATAGGCCGCACTTACGCATAGCACTGCGCGGCAATAATTACACCATGCACAGTCGGCTTGATGTTGTAAAAATATATATTTTGCGTAAATTAATATTTCACATAAATAAAAGGTAACATCAATAGCGGTCTTACGAAAGTTACAGAAATACAGCAATTCAACACGTACGTGGACTGCTGACTGATGCCAATTTCATCCCATTTCTGGCGAAAACGTGTGAATAAATACTGATCAGTGTCGGTCACTTCATAGTCGAGTCTTGACCCAAGAAGCCACGTATGACCAGCTGCAACAGTCAGCATAGTCCATCAATCAACTTCCTCTTCTACTGAAAAATAAATATGTTGTTGTGTTAAAAAACACAGCAGTCTAAAGGCAATAGTGCAGGGATGGGACCACCAGAGAAGACATTCCCAGCAGACGTCATTTACGTCAGCGAATCGACATCACCTAACTGTAGCACATTACCGGATCAGCACTATCAGTCGTCGGGCCTTCTCTGTCGCAGGTCTGATGGTCTGGAACTCACTACCAGACAGTCTCCGTAACTCGGCGCTCAGCAGCAACAGCTTCAGACAATTGCTGAAGACGAATCTGTTTCGTCGATACCACTCAGCACACACAGTGCAGTAGAGATGCTTCATGACTCTGTGCTATATAAATCCATTATTGACACTGACATTATCAATAACCCTCAAGATCAAGATAAGACCAAGACAGTGAAAACACAGTCGGGAAACTGTCTCGAGATGAGATAGTGCCACGAGACTTCATATCACTTAAATCACAGACAGTATCGAATTCACTTTGGCAGAAAATAAAATGATATCACAAATATATTTGTTCCGTTTCCGGTCAGTGGCAAGCACTAAACGACGGATGAAACCAAAATGAATGAAGACAAATTAAGTGATAAAATTGCTGTACATCAACCAACTGGTGAATTAAACTATCATGGTCTTGAGACACAAGACCAAGACTGTAACCAAGACCAAGAGAATGAAAATACTGTCTTGAGACTGCCTCGACACAAGACCATGTCTCCAGACTCCTAATGGTGTCACACTAAGTATGGAAACAACAATAATTACTGTCAAAAACACAAAATTATGTAGTATCATATAAAGCAAAAGACTCTTGCAACTGCTACTGCAGCAAAAAGAATGCTTGGCAGTTCTGACTTACCTGGAATGTGCGTTGGTAACGATACATAGCAGTCATCTCGGCATTCCCGGCGTGGATCAAACTGTATGTGGCCAATCTACAAACAATCCTTCAATAGTCAGATGCCTTGTTTCATTAGACATCATAATCAGATATTTGTTTTAAAAACCAAAAAGCAACAGGTATATTTGATTATTCATCACACACGAAAACATGACTGGCTGGCAATGCACTGCATGTTCCACATTTCACCATCAAATTACAGAAAAAAAGATAATGTAACATTCCAAACTTTATTAATTTTTGCAACGACGACGACAACAATGACCATTTAATGGCCCTTTATTCGGAGAACCTGGATGAGTTGGCACCAGAACTCTGAGAAACATTAACCGAATACACCACCTAATGCACAATTATGTAAATAGTCATATGACTAGAAATTGCAAAAAAAAACATCCACCATCTTCATTCACTTACCATTGTTTCCTGACTAGCCCCTATAACAACGGGCTTTTCTTTGATCGGAACATATCGGAAAAGACTGCTGTTGGGACTAAAAGTAACGCTGCGAACTTCGAGGGGATGCACAAACGAGCTGTGAACATAGAGCTCAGATGTGCACAGCCGCCCCTTCAACAAACACACACAACGTTAATGTTGGATGGCAGTCAATGCAGTCTAAAATATAAACCGACAAATTGCCAATTATAAGGTCCCATCGGTCACCACAATCGCGCCAAGACATACGTTTATTTAATGTTAAGTAACTGGATCAGAAACAGTCAGTCATATACAACTGCAAAACAATTTCTGAATTATTTGCAAGGTTCTAAGGCAAATGAATAGCAAACAGTGAGTACGAGGACTCTGTGCAGCACAGAAAGTCACATCTAGCAGAATGTGACACACATGTTCACCTCTATCTAAAACATTACAGTAGGGTTTAATGTCTCATGACAAATTACAGGTCATTTTGGAAGTGAGTACACCCTTATATACCACTGTTATACATAAATACATTGCATACCTAAGGCAATTTCTAGACTGCCCAAAATCACAGTCACTAGGCACCGAAACATAAAGACATATACTTACATAGTGCCTTATACCAAGCACCTCACTCTTTAAGGTGCCCAGGTATGGATTACACAGTTTTACATTCAAACAACACAATACCTGCCTTTAACCTTCGTACAGTGTACACGTTCACCAGATGGCACCACCACTCACTGTATCGGCAGACATGCAAGTTAAAAATATATGCCCGATACAACTTCTGGCACAAGAGAGGCCGCACGTTGCCTCGTGCCTCTCTGTAGCTTCAACACTACAATGCTTCGAGTGCAGTCTTTCATTATTAGTTATTTTGGCTGCAGAGTTACTAACGAATACATTGTACAATTAAATTATGTTCTGTTGTATTCGGTGTAATGTTAATGTTTCCTGTAATAAAGAAGATTCCCTGATGTGTGGCACTTGGTTGTACATTTCCCGCGATCAACAAAACTCCGCCTCTAAGTAGTATAACCTATACTCCAATGTGAAAACTGCTGATGAACCCCTACAGTGCACCAGTCATCAATGCCAAAGCCAGATATTGATCAAAAATCGTGATTTTGCCCCGGGATCCCTGTCGGAATACTGCCATGACATATGATATGGAAAAACTAGAATGGTGTGGCAAGTGGCTACCTAATGGTGAAAAATTCTGAAAATATGTTCACTCATTTCAACAGAATACATGAACGTGATAGACGGACGGACGGACAGACACCGCACGACGGCACAGACTGCACTTATGCATAGCATCGCACTGCAAAAACCAAACAAAAAATACAACCAACCGGAAAACATTTTTTAAGAACCAGCTTGTCAGGTACAACGTTCAAGCTGCCTTCAGCAGTCCGCAGAGTTATTGGGATATAAAGATTCTGCAAGACAAAAAGTAACCATCACTACATTCATTTTTTAAATATCAAGCATCTGTTATAAAATCTTATTAAAATTAAATTTTACCACACCAACATAATGATGGTGTATCAGTTCTCGAAGGCAAACTCATTCCTCATTACAAGCTTAAATGCTATGTTCATCCATAAGTATATACGAGAAGTTCCATACAGAATAACCATGACGAATTAATTGATTTCCACAAAATGTGAATGCTGAAAACAACTAGAACCCATCAATGCTGGCAGCCACTACATACATTCATTAGCAGACTGTTTAAAAAGTGGATCTGGCTGAGCAAGTATATGAATGTTGGACTGGTTATCACTTGCACAGTATGTAGTGTACACTGTACCAGTGCATCTTCAAATGCATACAACTCACATCATCTCAGACTCAGCAACACAACACATTAACACTAGTAATTCCACTAGAGTCACTGTCAAAGTGAAAATCACTTAATTATTATCATTACTATCATAAATAGCATTTATCCTAATTAATGATCGAAAGTACACTACAAATGCAGCAATATCTGACGAGATACCTCAAACTGTGTAGTAAATATAACTTCGGCTGAAAAAGCACTTTCTTGCTCCGGGGCCGTCACTTCAACACTAAACACTGCTATGTGAAACGGCTTCAGTATTAGCTACAAAACAAACTAATATTTCAGTCTTCCCAGACGGAAAGCTGTATAGCTTTTCTTGCAAACCATGCATTGCTAAGTGAAACAAAGTAGCTCATGCCGCCCTATTCATACGACACTTTCATCGGAAACACACACATAAAGAGACAGACATAAAGCTCACAGAATTACAGTGACGGTCAACAAAATAATAATACACAATATATATGAAACGCATCAAGTCGTTACGAAGACAAGAGCATTATGTTGTCAAACAGCCTATTTTCTACGTCATCACAGCCGAGACCAGATCCTCAAGACCTCCTACATGAAACTCTGTAAGTTACTGCTGACAGAGTACTTAGACTCGATTACTTGCAGTTAATAAATATGAATGAAAAATAAAAACTTTAATGACAGTTTAGTACAGTAATGAGTATTGATCCCAGCATCACCATGCACCATGCCTATTTGTTTTTGTGCTGATACTGTCTGCACTATCTACAAATCTCCAGCTTGTGTGCCAGCACACTTGAGTGCTTAAACAAGTCGCACCTCTTGTGGAATCATAACTAGTTACGTTTCTGTTTAATACTAAACATAATAGAAAAATGGTTCTTATCAGAAAGGAAAGGCATGAAAACGCAGCACAGACCTAAGGCAAGAATATAATTTGCAAAATAATGAACAAACAAAAACACATCAAAACATAATTTTCAGCTAAATAATAATCATACGTAAACTAATAATGCATGCAATGTTACAGTACATGACTGAATCTGAGGTGCGGGCAGTCGCCAGGTGGGAGGTTGGGTCATGTATGACAAACTGTCAATACAACTAGACGACTGTTATACCAAATTATTTTCTTTCACCTCTCTCTCTCCTTCTCTCTTGGCCTACTTATTTTTATGGTTACCACAGATTAAACTATATCCCCAAAGATCTCCAAGAGACCATCAGAGGTGGTAAGATCATAAGCTTTATAGGATGTATGCCCTTCCACGGTGCCCTTGTAACTGTATCAAATCAATAAAAACAAAAATTATTATTATTCTTGCATACCACCAGCAACTTAACGTACAGGGTCAGTAGGAATGGATGAAATATTGTATGACCGACTGAGCATTGTACCATTGCCTTGCTCAACACCTAACAGTTGTACTGTAGTGCCACCCATGTTGCATACAAACTTGCTGATAGCAATCTGTCAACAAAAGCATTACTGAGGTCATCATTAATGCACACTTTTTCACTGCAAGAATAATAAACAATGCTGTAATAACTTATATGCAATTCACAATGCAGCTTCTCTGGGTACCCACCCATCCCCCTGGGATGATCTGACCATACAAAGGTGTTAACCATACTAGCTCACAGTTACAGCAAGCCCAGTTGGTCCAAGCAAGCAAATAGGCATCCCCACCCAGGCCAAGTCGGCTCTCAGATCACTTTTGCTGTCTACCACAGATCGCACTGCACATAGCCTCCCCTCCGTATGGTCCCCGACCGTAAAATGTTGTCCTTGATTTCAATAGAAGCACAGCCAACTGTATTTAAGTGCCACTATTTTTAAATGCTGTCAACAGTCACAGATTATCTGAGAAACTGATCTCAATGAATTTGCAATAATAATGCTGACAAATTATCTAGCCAGACCTGGCATTTGAATCCAGGCCATGCACTTACCAGTAACAGTTGACGCACAGCGCACACTGTGGGCATTGACACTGAACCAACATGATAGGTTTTGTTAGGAACAGAAACAAAACATAAACACCACGAATGGCTGCCATAATCTATCACATAATGTGCTCAAGTTTTACTGCCTCTGACTAAGGATAAGTGTACAAAATTACGCTCTACAGTCTGTGCTTTTGCTTACACACTGGCACGCTCTTTTGTTTTCAACAGTTTCTTTAACCAGTGAACTTTGCTTTCCTGTATGTTTTTATTCATGTTCTATTCTGGTCCAGCTGCCAGGAATTCCTTACCTCACATCACTAAGCTTACCATTGGCACCAGCAGATTTCAAGTCTTTTAAAAACTCATCTTTTCTACCTTGCATTCTGACATTTTGTTAGCGCCCCACGACAAGCTGTAAGACATGCTTTATAAATTCTTATGTGCATCTGTATTAGTATGTTTCATTTGTACTTTGATGACGGTATTTGTCTGTCATCCAATAAAAAGGGGTGTGGGTAAACACTACATCGACCCTGTCAGCAAGCCGATACGGTCAACCCTGTTGGCTGGCACTACATCAGCCCTGTCGGCCACGATGCGGGGTCTTGACCATAACTGACCCACGAGGCGGGCATTTTTTTAAAACTGGCACTAACTAGTACTCCTGACCCTAACCGACCCACAAGGCGGGATCCTGACCTTATCCGACCCACGAAGAGGGGTCCTGACCCTAACCGACCCATAAGGTGGGCATTTTTTTGAAAACTGGCCAACAGGAACCGACAGCCGGCTGACAGGGCCGATATAGTGTCTACCCATATCGAATAAAAGCTTACGCATGTACATATGTATAATCAAGTAAATATTTTACCAACAAAAAATGTACAGCTACGCACATCGACTGGGTTTTCGTTGCGAAGTGTAAAGTTCATGATTCGTTTTTCGCCCATTGCCAGCGTACCAAAGTCAAGCTGACCTTTGGAAATCTCTGGCCGATGGTGTATCACCTGCACATACAGCCATTATATTATTACATTATATTTTACACTTTTTAATTCTCAGGAATATTAAATATTAAAACTACAGTATTGAAAGAAGAACAAAACAAGTAGCTCTGCTGTTACAGAAATGCTGCGCGATGCTTTGTGTCCATCAGTAGTTAGCTTCGACAGTGTAATACCTCACGCGCAGTCCTTTATTACTGTTACTTAGGCTTCAGATTTACCACTGCATACAGTTAAATGCTGTTGTCTTCAGCGTAACGTTGAGGCTTCTTGTCATACACTTCGTCATTGTCTCCCGCCATCAACAAACCACGCTGCTTATCAGCGACTGGTGTCATCAACTCACCATGGCCCGTCGCATCTGATCTATTTCACCTAATGCTCTGAGCATTCACAGCATGCAAGGGAGCCACATATTGGCTAAGAATCGCAATTTATGCCTACCCAACGTGCATTCGATGCCCCCTTTACGGGGTTCCCGTCGGAATGTTGCCATGCTGTTTGGTATAGAAAAACTCGAATGGTTTGGCTACCTGATGGTAAAAAAAAATTTGATGATATGTTATTTGTTTTGACAGAATTCATGAACATGACGGACGGACACACAGACAGAGACCACATCATGGCATAGGCCATGCTTGCATAGCATCGTGCGTTAATTAGTATAACTATGTACTTCTGTAGGTAACTTTTCATAAAGAATTTCAAATGACTAATAAAAATATAGCCATATTCAACTATTTTAAACACACATATTTTAAACCACTCACTTTCAAACGGCCATGATAGACAAAAAGTGGAATCTTATAGACAGATGTGTTGGTATGTAGGTAGACGTCGGTGGTGAAATGAGGCATTGTATCATTCGTATGAAACGTGATGTTAAACAACGATACGGTCTGCTGCGGATGTAGCATGCACGGCTGACTGAAACTGGATATCTGCATAATTAAAAATCACAGACAAGTGTATACAAATTATTACTATATTCACATCTTCCACAATCCTAAGATGCATAATGACAAGATCCCATTCTTCTTCTTCTCATGTGCATCACCAACCAGACAGGAAACAGCATCTTCATCTGCAGAGTGCATTCCGGATAAGCCGCCATTCATCTTTGTCAGAGGACTCACTCACTCACTCACTCACTGCTGCGCTTGACCAGCTGAGGGTCGTAGCGTCCTCCACATCGAACGATCCTGGCCCGC
>Ga0209339_1001550_pt1 | contig 10023 bp, 4 predicted proteins | sample OlaalgELextract3_FD_187376 | JGI IMG/M metagenome (GOLD analysis project Ga0209339, IMG submission 187376) | Olavius algarvensis symbiont microbial communities from Tuscany, Italy - Type A ELBA extract 3 (SPAdes) (version 2) | ecosystem: Host-associated > Annelida > Digestive system >...
GTTCGGTACGGTTGGACTGTTGGACACTGAATTGGATCACCAGGTGTATTCAGTACCGTTGGACTGTTGGACACTGAATTGGATCTCCAGGTGTATTCTTAAACGTGTTGGAATCGCTCCAAATAATCTACGCTACCATGTTTTGATCTACTGTGTTACTTTTTTGACTAAAACAATCTTGGCCAGGCCGTGTTTAAAAAAAACGATGGGTCAGATCATGTAAAACAAAATGGCAGTGGAATCGTGGGTGACTGCCTAAAGTGTGCGTAGAAAGTGACCTGACCCACATCGCTTTGACCCCAAAAAGGACAGAGCAAATAGCTCCGACTGTGTTGCACTGCACCAAGTAAAGGTAAAGGTAAAGGAAGTGAATTTATATAGCACCATTTTGTGAGCACCTCACCTTCAATGCGCTTAGGTATGCATCTCATAGTTTTACCTGTAAACAGTACCATACGTCGCCGCCACTAATTGCATCTTACTACTCATTTATCGACCCCGAAAGGATGAAAGGCTGAGTTGACCTAGTTGGCTAGCGGACAGTTTATTCACATAAGTGGTCATCCATGAGCTGTTGGTCGAGCGCTGGACAGGGAAAGTTCGCCGGTCAAAGACCAACGTTCTACCACTGTGCCACGCAACCAACCGAGAGAAAGATACTGGAATACTAGTAATTGCTCGTTATGCTCCGAGTACGTCTTATAGCAGCAACTCCTCGGTGGCTTAGTGGTAGGGCGTCGGACTTGCGATCTAGTAGTCGCGGGTTCGAGGCCCGGCCGTGACGCTGCTGCGTAACAACCTTAGGCAAGTTGTTCGCTGATGCCTGGCTGTCGGGTTGGCTTGCGGAGATCAGCGCCGGCTTACGGGAAGCGGTAGCGCATTAGAGGTGGTGCTCCACGACTATGCGCTATACAAATCCACGTTTACTTTACTTACTTTACTTTACTGCGTGTGGTCGCAAGTCCGTAGAAACAGAACGTAGTTGTTGCAGTGAAATAGCAAAATAAAATAACTTATGTATCAGTTAACGATAGGTCTAATTTCAGTAGTAACTAAAATGTCAAACTAATTTAATTATAATAACACAAAGTGAAAAGTAAGTAAATAACTTAACAAATAGCGAGCCTACTTGTCTTGGTGACTTGCCGTTAACGCGGCAAAGCTCACAGTCCAGGCTGGAACTGAACGGCTATCGGCGAGTGTCTGGAGTCAAATACGAGGCCTAGTGGGAAATTTGCGTCACGATTATTAAAGGTAAGTGTATTTATATAGCGCTGTTTTTGATGTACCGGGGTATCTCACACTCAAGGCGCTCAGGCATGGATCACACAGTTGTACCTGCAATTACACCAATGCCTGCCTTTACCTCGCAGCTTTCACCAGATGGCGCCTCCCAAGACTGAGGTTGCGGACATCTAATTGCAGCCTGCCTACTACTCATTTATCTACCCCAAAAGGATGAAAGGCTGAGTTGGCCTGGTTGGCTGACCTACAGCGGACGGTTTGCCCACATCAGTGGTTACCCGTCAGCTGTAGATCGAGCGCAGGACGGGAAAAGTTCGCCGGTCAAAGACAAAAGTTTTACCACTGTACCACGTAACCAACCAGTGTGCATACTTTGAGATTAATTTCTCGGACAAGCAAAGGGGTTCGACAGTGTCCTCTATAACCTATAACCGTTAGTGACATTTAAAAATAATGTCACTTGCCTCTGGCTGGGCCTCTTGCTTTCTCTAACTTGCGCCAGACTGACGGCGAATTGTCTGAAAGTGACTTTGCATACATCTAATAGCTCAAGCTGAACACATCGGCGGCTGAAAACCGCAAATTGAAACAACACTGACTCGTAGTGCGTGAAATAACACTGACTCGTAGTCGCCGCTGATGGTGACGCTGATGACGACATCATTGACGTCACGACGACGTCGTCTGCTGCTGCCGCACTTCGCCACGGTCACCTCACCCTTGAGCTCATAGAGTGAGTAGGTCAGGTAGTTGACGTCGATTTTGTATTCGAGCACTTCCTTCGTGTAGTCGTATTGCAGTGTCCCGGTGGCACGGTTGCACACGTTGTCGGCAGTCACGCTGATTGAGCCCTGGGCTGTGCCGGCAATGACTCCTGCACGCAACCACAAAGTAGTGTACCGTACTCTATACGACTTACCTTGCGCCGCGACATACCTCGCCCCAGCGACAGCGGTGAGGTATTTGTTTTGGTCGCCGGTATAACTGTGCAACGAGGTTTGTTACCGTACAACGACTAGGCCTACAGCTACTATCATCATGAAACTTCTAGAATAGACGGTCATGGTCAGTGGCTCTGGAATGATGCTATCAAATTCGCCAGGCGGCAGCACCCTGTAGTTGGACGTGGGGCGAGATTTGCTGAGCTTGACACCATCTGTAGAACTATATAATCACATCATAATAGTGGCTACTCCGAGCCACTACGCACTTTACCAATACGCACTTTACTTCACGATAACGAGACACTAATTCGTGTTATAAACATTCTATTTCATTTTAATCTCTCAAGTAAGATTTCTTTTAGTTAGTCACTTACGTTCGACCTCAACTCAACTCAACTCACAGTTTAATGAGAAAAGACCTCACAGGACACACAGGGCCAAATGGCCACTTACATATGCCCATAATAAAAGTAAAAAAAGATAAACAAAACAAACATGCAAAATTTATGGTAACACTGCCACATGGCAGACAGCAACATTATTTAGCAGTCTTTTAAATGTATTCAAAGAAGGCGCTTCGACAACAGTATGAGGCAATGCATTCCACGTATCACAAATACGGTTACAGAAAAAATACTTGTGGACGTTTACATTTGATTGATGCTTATACAGTTTGTATTTATGTCCTCTTGTTTGAGTAAAGTCCAACAAATCCAAAAGATTGCAATGCAAGGAGACTTCTCCACTAATAATTTTATAACACATCAGAAGATCATATTTAATCCTTCTAAGTTGTAAGGTTTCTAGGCCAGTATGTTCTAATCGTTGTAAATAGTCTAACCCACACAGACCTTTAATACGCTTAGTGAACCATCGTTGACATGACTCTATTTTGTTTATATTACAAGCAGTATGGGGTGACCATACAGGTGTACAATACTCAAGTATGGGACGGACGTAGGTAGTAAATGCTTTGGTTAAAATATCAATATCTCTAGAAACAAATGTTTGTAGTATTAAAGAGGCACGTACATGAGCTTTGTGAGCAACGGCAGACACATGACTGTTAAAGTTCAGCTTACTGCCAATAATAATTCCAAGATCACGTCGTTCTGCCACCTACGATTAGCTAAAACAGCTACTCGTCGGCGTTTTGCTTCTCATTGGTTGAAGATGTTCATATATTTCCCAATTTGGTTCACGCACCGACTATTACGTAATAGCGACCTCAACAGCTGTCTACAGTTTTATGCCGCAATGCGGTACTGCGCAGTTTCAAACCAACGCAAAAGAATGCCTCATTGGGCGCAATACATCGGCGGTCCGTCCGTATGTCTGTCCGTTCGTCCTCATAAACTTTAGTCCAATTATAATTAATTCCCTATCTCCTAACAGCAATGCACCAGATATTGATAAAGTTATTAATAATACTAACAATACTAATAGGCTAATGGCACTTCACGTGCTGGTAAGTCTGCTCGCGGCGCGCGCACAATCATTTGATTTGCACTATACTTACTGACGCACGTCAACCGTTCGAAATCAGCTGAAATTGCAGGATTCCAATTTCCACCATCACACGTGATCTGAGAAGGAGCTGATCCCGGCTTGAGGGAGTATCTGTTGTCACACTGGACGCTGCATGCGAATGAACTGGACGTAGACTGACAGACCAGATGACCTCGCTGCAGTTTCGGAATTTTACAAGCATCACCTGAACAGAAAATCACTTTCATGACTACTTACTACCAACGACTTGGATGAGTTAACTGACGTCGTGGCATTAATTGTTTCTTACCACTACTGCTACAGAGTGACCCGATTAAAACTGTGGCGACTTTTCTGATTGCACATATCTTTAAAAATGACTAAAGTATTTTGCGTGATTTCTTTAAGTAAAAATCTGGAAAACCGGCTGCCTTATATATTTATTTATTTGTTTATTTATTTTTCGATAATTGCCAAAAACATTCAAATAGGACTTAGCGTTTTAAAGACGTCAGCAATCACACTAAGTCGTCTCACTTTTAAGGCCACCGTGTAGTTGCAGTACTGACTACTTTTGGTTGCTGTTTAACCGGCCTACTTTTACTCCAAGTTAGGCTTGGTCTTCTGAGAAGAAATCGTTGGAAATTGGTTCAACTACATGTATACGACGTAGAAAAGACGTCTTAATAGACAAGTCAGCTTAAACTGCCGTATAGGAAAAATAAAAAAATTACGTTGATGTAACAAATGATGCACAATAATCTACGTCATACCTGACGCGACATCTATTTAACAACTGCAAGTCAAAAAATGATACATCAATCATCGCCAAATGAAAGCAATATGGTGCAGGCTCGGATGCAGTGGTCAAAAGTTGAGCATCTCTGACGGATATTGCATGCTGTTAACACGTTACTGCTTAAAGATGCTTTTTGCTTATTTCTAGTTCTAGGAAGATGGTTGCGTGGCACAGTGGTAGGTCTCTGACCGGCGAACTTTCCCTGTCTTGCGCTCGACCTACAGCTGACGGGTGACCATCACTTATGTCGATAAACCGTCCGCCATAGGTCAGCTTTCATCCTTCTGGCTTCAAAAAAACTTCCTCGCTGTAAAATTTATGCTAGCGGCGAGGACTTACTCGTGGAGTCCATAAATCGGTCACATCTGCTTATCAAGTGTGCTTTTGAAACAGCTTAGCAAGTTAGCTGACTGAACACAACTGGGTACAGAATTCCACGTATTGACTCTTTAAATAAAATAAAATTTACACAAGTCATAAGTATTTCGGGTTACGGTTAGGCGATCTACTAGTATATATGTCTGATGTTATCGTAACGTGAGCTGTCTCGGCAACTGGTGAGCTTCTTCTTCTCATTATTGCTGTCATGCGTTGTCAGTCTGTCTGTCTGTCTATCCGTCTGTCCGTCCGTCCGTCACGTTCGTGGATTCTGTCGAAATGAATAATGTATCTTCAGTGATTTTTTTTCACCATCGGGTAGCCAACCCATTCAAGTTTTTCCACACCAAACGCCATTGCAATATTCCGATGTGGACCTCCTAACGGCGGCGTCGAATGCTGGTGGGGTAGGCCATTCTCAACCAATACATGGCTCCATCGCGTGCTGTGAACGGTTCGACTGCCAAGTGCAATACATTCAGCTGCGACAAACTGTGGCAAGTTGTTGACACTAGTTGCTGATAAGCGGCGGCGTTTGTTCTTGATGGGAAACGACGACGAAGTGCTTATGACAAGAAACCAGTCAACGTTACGCCGAAGACAACAAAGCAGCATTTAATTGTATGCAGTGGAAAATCTGAAGCCGAAGTAATAATAATAATAATAAACTGCACTAACTATTGACAGACACAAAGCATCGCGCGGCCTCTCTGCGACAGCAGGGCTACTTGTAGCAACTAGCAAACTGATACGGCTTGTTACTGACCACTTCGTTTCACGACTACTACGTTGAATGTACAAGACGACTGAAGTCCAGCACGGTCAGTTGCTGTGTACGTCACTAGCCTTGTTCCGACACTGAACTCGCTGCCACGTGCAGGCGACGAAGTAACCTTATCCGCCTCTACTCCAACGTTGTCGCTGACCTGAACATAATCATTTCTTTTCACACTGACTATGCCACGAAAATAGCAGATCGTAGCAGCGCATCACGCACGCGCGCACGCGCACGCCGCACACTATAACTTGCTACAGCTTATATGGGCACTTTAGACCACTTCTACCGAGTTGCCTGCTGGCGTAGTGGGAAATCTCTCGCCTGCTGCGTTTTATGTTCGCGGTTCGATCCCACTGTCGGGTCATATTTTTTTCTGTTTCAGTTCATTTTCTATATAACTTTTCAATTGCAATATGCCACTTATTCAGTTTAACGTCCACTTCCTTGATTATTTGTGTAAGTTGATTATATAACGTTCTGTTTTCATGCGAAAGGTAATTCGGGGGCATAGCGCTTTAGCGAATGACCGCCCCAAATTTCGGGGGCATAACACCGGTCATTTCTTTTCTGTTCAGTCTGTAAAGGCGCAAGACGCCGAATGATTGGCGTGACTCTGACTGGAATGAGAGATTCACAACCCGCCTACCGCAGCTCGACGACAACCTTCATCGGCAAACTACGAACGTTGCGAACTTTATGATTATCGTCTCGTCATTTGCTCCAGATAACTTTTTACCGCGCGACGCATGCATAAGCGCGCTACTGTATCCAAAAATAGACAATAAATGTCAAATTAACTTAAGTGGTTAAATCTATCCATAGCTTAACCCTTTAGACGCCAAAGGCAATTATAGTGCCACATCGAATAATACGAAGTTGGTACACTGGCCGCTGATAGGTGGGCTGTTACATTGGGTACAGCGAGGACGAGGAGGGGACTGGGCGGGCTGCGGCCCCATCCAGTCCCTTCCTCGCTATACCAAATGTAACAGCCCACCCATCAACGGCCAGTGTACCAATCACTGTATTGCTATATAATGGTCCGTAGCTCTGCGGTTTTAATAGGGCGATTAAAAGGTTAATATGCAATTTATGAAAACAGTAAAAGACTACAAACTGATATACAATTACTTAGGCCTACATCAATCATAGACATGATTTGCGCCGTGATCATGAAATAATACCTGCGGAGACTGCCAGTCTACGGTCGTTTTGTCTGCATCCGTGTACACCCGAACGTCACCGGGACATGTTACCGTTGGTCGCGTCGTATCTGCAGATAACAGTCGAGCAATTACTAGCTGACAGTGCTCAGATAGCGCAAACCTCTGCCAAAGACAAAATCTCAACCAAAAGTTATCCGAAATTCGAATCCAGATTTCCGGATCCGGATGCGAATGTCTGCCGGATCGCTCTCAAAATGTTGTGGATTCATTACGTTGTCGGCATGCGTCATTTTGTCGAGTATCGTTGGTGACTGTATGAGAAATGCTAAAAATTTCCTGAATACCGTATAGCGCAATGGTGAGGGAAGTGGAAAAGTGATCCGAAATCCGTATTCAGGACCGGATCATCACCAAAAGTTAATCGGTTCTTCCAATTGGTAGGCCCAATCACAACATCAAGTTTCAATGAAATCGACTGAATACGTTTGCAGTAATCCTGCACACAGACAGACAGACAGACAGACAGACAGAATGGCTGACAGAACGAGGTTATAATGGATGCTTATGTACCAAGTCGCTGATGAATGATTCTTCAATCCAAATTACAGTGAACTGTCGTAAATGCTGTCAAGAATAATCTATATAATCTAGGGCCTAAGCTTAAGGTCATGTCGCTTCCACAGTTGCACTTCACATTCTTTTGCAACGCTGCGTTTTTTTATTTATTTGAGAATGCCGGTATATTTTAAAAAATAGACTGCAGCAAGTGTATAAAATGCAAAATTAAAAAAGTTCAGATGCACGATCTGTCGCCAAATACATAGGCCTAAGTTAACAAAAGCATTCAGAACTTTTCTTTAGGTTTTTGTTTGTAAGTTTTAAATTTTGGTTTTTTAAAGTCTAGAAACATCAATTGGACATATGGCTTGATTTTATGCCTCCGCCAAGCAACGGGCGGCGAAGGCTATTATGTTTTCGCTATGTCCCTTTGAGAAACTTTATTCACCGTAAAAAGGTAGCAGGATAATAATAGAAAAACAACAAAAAATGTATGGCCCGTTGTCCCGATGTTACGATGTTCCGTGCCAACGTCAACATTTATTATTTCGCTTCGCACGAATACTGAACGGATTTCAATGGAGGCATCATCATAGACAATAGAATATATTATAATCTCTAGACTGAACAAAGGTAGTGACGGCTTAAATAATCTTTGGACTGAATACTGCCTTGGGAATTTCCGACGGAAAATGTCCTCAATTTTCACGGGCTAAAAATGGCGGACACTTCGAAAGACGGGCTGCTATTGGGCGGAGGAATACACCGCATCACAACTACATCGCTGTTCACGCGAGGAAGTTAACAAGTTCCTGCTTGCGTAGGCCTACGTAATATTGTTGAAACACGTTTATTTTCGGCAATATTTCGCCTGCTTGCGCGAAAGAATATTTAACTGCTGCAAACGTATTACTGTCAAGTTGAAGTTGAAGTTCGCGATCGAATAGCGGTGGTTATCTCAGAGATTATATGCCGCAGTGGACGCCATTTTTTAGCCCGTTTCCTGTGGTGACATAATCAGCAAGCAGTATGGGGGCTGTAGGCATCATATGATCGCGCGCGGCTTCAGTGGTTAATAAATAAATCAGATAGAAAGAACTTTTCTCGTTGCGCGTGACAGACACGTGTTTTAGCGACATCGACATGCTGAACAACCAACTAAATATTAAATATTCTACAGTTGTAAAGATAACAAATAGTGACGACTTGCCCGTGGGAATGATTTTGAACTTGCAGGTGTCTGTAGTTGTAGTACCCGCCACTGAAGCAGTCACAGTGATGTCGTGTCCAGCTTCGCCGTTCCACCGGTAGATGTCGCCCTGCGGCATCTTCTTGGTCGTAATGTGACGTCCTTGGTTATCACAGTCGCGAGTGGAAGGCATGAAGCGGTAAAGAACTTCGTCTCGACTGGCTGGCAACGAGACTTTGACGCTACTCGACGGACAGTTGGTAATGTCAATGTTGTCACAAACGCAACGTGGACAGCACTCACCGCTTGGGGTCGACGAACCAGAACAGTCGAGCACAGGACACTGGATTGAGTGACATGTCAGTTGGCCAGCTGATGCGTACAGTGTGTTAGGGAAACATTGGCAACGTTCACAACGTGAACGCTTGATGTCCGTACTGCCTACTTGGTACGTGGTGCCACCGTCAGTGCACGACAGAGTCGACGGCGCTACAACCGACCCAACACCTCCACAGTCACAGAAACTATATCGATAGCTGACTTAATTCACGATCAAACTCTTCAAAAATCCTAAACTGTGAAGCTTTTGCCCGATGCAGTAGTAATTTCTTTACAAAAAAACATAAGTCATTGTCCTAAGCTTATGCCATGGCCCACAGAACACAAATCAATGCCGAAAACCGGCCGTTTTTGTCGCGCGACGCTATGCATAGCGCCGCCTATGCTATCGTGCGGTGACCGACGGTTTGTCTGTCCGGTTGTCACAAATATTACATCCAAACGAGTAAAGAAATTCTCAAACTTTCTCCACCAAATGGTAGCCCCACCATTCTAGTTCTTCCGTACATCCTATAGTTCTTTGAATGTTACGGCAACATTCCAACGCAGTCGCAGACCTCATCACGGCAACGTCAACGCAGGTTGTGTACGAAAAAGCGCGATTTTTAACCACTATCTCGCTTTATTTCAAAAATAATACAAGATAGGGCCATAGTTACCGTGGAACGCCAATAGGAACTCGTACGCGATCTGTCGGATGGTGCATTTTCAATAACCTTGAGTACCCGTAACCTAGATTTCAAGGTCACGATATTATTCAAATGACTCGAAAATGATACACGACGAAGCTATAGTTACAATGGCAGACTGATAAGACGCCGTATCGACTGGTGTCACTTTCAATGACCGTGAATGACCCCTAACCCAGAATTCAAGGGCATGTCACTGTTCGGCGTCATCTCAGAAATGGTACAAGATAGAGACATAGTTACAATGAAATACTCAACAGGAACTTACACACTCACGCCCCCTACTCAACGGTGTAATTAGTCGAGCGCCCAGCGTTAGCTGTGCGACTCGACTTAAGCTTTCGATCTGTTTTTTTTTAATCCGGGAATACCTTCCGAACCGCTGAACCTATCTCAACAAAAGTTTGCACGGTGACGGCAAGTGGTCAGGAATAGAACATGGCGGGTTTC
>Ga0209339_1001551_pt1 | contig 10022 bp, 6 predicted proteins | sample OlaalgELextract3_FD_187376 | JGI IMG/M metagenome (GOLD analysis project Ga0209339, IMG submission 187376) | Olavius algarvensis symbiont microbial communities from Tuscany, Italy - Type A ELBA extract 3 (SPAdes) (version 2) | ecosystem: Host-associated > Annelida > Digestive system >...
CGGCGAGGGGCGAGGGCTACTGTGTCTGGCAGCACTTGTGACTGCACCAAGGCTGGCGAAGTTATGCGATCGTCGCATCTATCATCAGTTAATTCTGTCTGTGAGCAGAATAACTAACGTTAACGGACGTCAACCAAACACAGTACGGCATGCGCAACGAGTGATCCTCTAGAAGTGATCAATTTCTGGTGTTGAGCCGGATCCAGATGCGCTTCTAGAACGAGATTTTCACTTTCCTTACACTGGCAGATGGGCATACGATACATTGTCACTCACCAGGGGGCGACAATGCAGTGGCCTTGGCGGAGTTTGCGCTCTCTGAGTGCTCCTGTTCGCCACGTTTTTGATGTATAACAAACTGTTTTTATAGGCTGACTGGATAATACTCATGAACGCGTGATGCTGCTACGTACAGTCACGGCGTACACAATGTTTAACTGTCGAGCGTCGACCACACAATGGTACAACCCATCAAGTATCCCGCGTCAATCTCATGACAGTCTAATCTAACGACACGCGTATAGAGACAACGTCAGTTCAATTTCTAGTTAGCCTACAGGGAAGATATCGGCAGCAAAACCAGGCGGCTGTCAATTTCTCTACTGCGCTGGTCAGGAACGTTCGTCGTATATAGACACGGCGCCAATTTTCTCGCAGCAGTTTCCCGCGCTGAACGGTGCAACCGGTACTGAAATTAGCATCAGAAACCAGCTTGCAGCCTGTGTGTTATCGGCTTAACACACGCCCCATGCAACTAAACCATCTGCATCACGCGGCCGTCGACAAGGCCGCTGATAGCGCCGATGGCGGTTTGACAGTAATCCGTTAAGACCAGCGTATACCGCGCACGACCACCCACGGTCCCACGTACATGCCTCGTCCACTGCTTGAGGCATCCCAACCGACAAAGGCAAGTGCCAAAACCATGACGATCCGCGTAGATGGGATCCAATTATAACGCTGATGAGTGACGATATATGAATATGTCGCGATACCAATATGCATAGAATGTGGGCAGTCATGGAACATTTGCCCCAACCCAAAATTTCACAGGGGTTGTCCGTTTAATGTTCTGTCAGTTGGGCTACCTCCCCAGAAAAAAAACATTTTTTGTCCCAAAAATAATGAGTCTGGGTGCATTTTGACGCTGTTTTTAACAGCCATGCAGAAAACACGGTCAGTCACTCGAAGCCTTGCAACACGGATTTTACGGTTCAATCGCGAAACGAAGCTTACAAAAACAGTGCAAAAATTACTCAAAAACATTCGCAGTCAGACCAAAGGGGCGGTCGCACCATTCCCCCCTGAATATGCCACTGGCCCTAAGTAAGAACTCTGTAGGTGTGACAGAGAAACTTACATTCAATGTGTTCGTTAACTAAGCTATGATACGAGTGAATTTAGGGGCCTTAACAACAGCTTTGTTTGAATCTGTTGGAGCCGAGTTGACAGTTTGGAAGGTTGTGATAGAGAATTACAGTAGTCGAGTTTAGAACAGACAATGGAGGTGGCAATGACGCTCGCTGTTTTGAAATAGAGAATACAGTGACAGTAAATATAGCAAGATTTAGAAACTGCAGAGATTTGATAAGAGATGTTCGTCAAAAACAAAGCCAGAGTCGGTAGTGTACAGAGCAGTTCTGTACAGGGCTTATTCTAAGGAAAATTTTGGACTGCACAAGTGCAGACATTTATGGCCAGCGTGGAGCGCGAGCCTATAACGGGGGTCTTGGGGCAGAGCCCCTGGTCAGGGGATCAGGTTAGCGTTTGAACGTTAGAAGAAAGCGGCAAATTTGCATCCTTGTCTGTATTTTGCAATGTCAGTACACTACACCACGGTTGTTTGTGATGTGTGTGACTTAATCTATAAGCATCAAATACTGACAGTTTGCTTATTTCCATAATTTCGTTCAATGTTACCTACATGCAAAATTGTCGTAATAGGAGTGTCATAGTCATACAATGATACGACGATGGCATATGGTCATTGCTAAAATCAAAATTCAAAATAGTAAGTAACGCACTTTACAGTTACCCTGCAGCGGACCTGACGTGTCATTTGATGATTGGACGTCGATTCAGCAGAGAACTTCTGAGGCTAGTTATCAATATACTCTTGGAAAACTGCACAATGATGTCTTGTTTTTGGACTGCACAATTTCTCATTTTGGACTGCACAAATTGCATCTTGGACTGCACAAATTGGTTGGACTGCACGCTTAGAATAAGCCCTGGTTCTGTATTTTAGAAAGTTGTCTAATAAGAAGAAATTCAGTTTTAGAAGAGTTGAGTGTTACAAGATTGACAGTCATCCAAAAAGAGATCTGTTGTAGAGCGTTTTGTGAGTAATATTGGAGTGGAAATATAAGAATGAAAGAAGAGTTGTGTGTAACCTGCATAAAAGCGGTGATTTAAAGAAACAGCTGGAATGGGAGTACTGAGTGGGGTTGTACACATGACAAAGAATAGAGGGCCTTGCAACAACAAGTTAACGTTTATTGCTTACATCCGTACTGCAGTTAACATAGGCTACTTAAGTAACTGTTATAGCGATAATACGCGTATCCATGTAACTGTACAGTCCAGCGTCATCATCACGCTCACCAAGGATAGGCCAACTTCACTTAACCCTTTAGAGTGCAAAGAGGGCGGGGCCACAGCCGGCCCAGGCCCATCCTCGCTGTAAGAAATGTAACAGCCCACCCATCAACTGCCAGTTATACCAATCGCGTATTGCTGTATAATGGTTCGTTGCTGTGCTATTTTAATGTGCCCATTAAAGGGATAATTAGATACATAATATACACTCAAACCTGCAGAAAGCTATTGAAACTCGGGCTCGGCATAGCTGCAACGACACGAAATTCACCTAGCGATGTATAGCAGGCACACGAACATGACAAACAGCGCAACGCGTGATGGGTGGCACGGACTGAGACGCGATACGGACACGTGACCATGACGTCAGCTGCAGCCCTCTCATCTCATCTGTCAACAGACGGATGTTGTAACATCTGCGTCTGTTTCCTCGGTCAGAACAAGCGTTAATCATTGTTAACAGTTCGGTGAATAATTAAACCGGGTGTACCGTATTGTTTATATGGCCTAGTACACCCGTTTGCGGCGACGGCCCGAAGGTCATAGGGTTATCCAGGGTAACCGGTTTAAAATTAATCACCGGAAAACATCAGAAGCAGACAATAGCAGACGAGGCTGGCCAGGGTTTGGGGAGACGGCGATTAGACTGAGCACAGCACACAACTACCGTGAATTGACAAACAACTGAAACGACTCGTAATTCTGGCATTACGTAGTACGAAGCTATTTGTGGCCACCCACGTTGACTGCCATGACTGGTCTGGTCAAATGCACGTGTGCTGCTACCATTATGAACTCGAGTATGTATTGTACGCCATGCAGCCCACGCAGACGCGACGTGCAGCCCTTCCTCGTTGTGGCCAACTGCATATGCGTAACGCAATGCGATACCGCTCAAAAATTGTCGCCTGCTTATCATCGTTTATTACGCCATTGGCAGCACACAATAAAATACACACATATACACCGTGGGGCATAAAAAAACGTGGCGGTAAACCTTTTGCAACAACTTTTGCAAATATTGACCGATTTCGATAATTTTTGCATCAAATTAACCAGGAATGAATAACACATCTTAGCGTACCAAAAGTCTCACTTCACCTTGCGTGTGTAAGCACACTACCTTGCAAAATCAGAAAACAACGCTTTTATCACGTAAGCACTAATTATGTTCAAAATGTCCGCCTTCAGCGTCAACACACTGGCTAACAGACGAAGTCGCCCGTCGCCACTGATCAATGGCGTCATCCACTCATCCACAGCGCGTAGTTCCATTCCACACCACACGGTAGACGTCAGTGGTCGTCAGTAACGGCCTTCCTCAAGGCTCTGTCCTTGCACCAGTTCTGTTCAACTTGTACCCCAACGACCTGCCAGTTACACGTGGCCGAAAATTCATTTAGCCTACGCTAATGATATATGTTTCGCCATTCAAGGCCAATTCTTCAGCGAACTGGAATGCAGTCTCTCGTCAGATAGGCCTATGGCGCGGATGTCACACTTCTGTCGACAGTGGCGACTTAAACCAAGCGCCTCCAGAACAATCAGCAGTATGTTCCACCTGTATAATACCAGCGCCACCCGTGAACTGTCAGTTTATCTGGATGGCCAGCGCCTTCGGCATGAGTGCCACCCCACCTATCTTGGGTGACTCTAGACCGTACGCTGTCTTACAGAGTACACTTGACGAAGACTGCAGGCAAGCTGAAGAACTGAAAGAACTTGTTGATGAAGCAAGCCGGTTCCACCTGGGGCGCCAGCGCCGACACTCTACGGTCATCTGCTCTGGCGCTTTGCTATTCAGCAGCAGAGTACTGCGCCCCAGTCTGGTCACGCTCTGCTCACACAAGTCAGGTCAATGTGCAGTTGAACTCTACCATGCGTCTCATCTCTGGTATCCTCCGTTCCGTTCTACACCTCTCCCATGGCTTCCAGTGCTCTGCAACATTGAACCGCCAGCCCTACGAAGGAAGGCTGCCAGCCACTGAAAAGCTGGTGGAGAAAATCATCATCAAACATGACAGTTGGCCAATCCAGCCTGATATCCTTCGCCCACCATTGCTACGACTGACATCCAGAAAGCAGTTGTGGCTAGATTTGCAACCAGTTGACATCAAAAGTCGATGGAAGCATAACTGGAAGTCAGCTCAGGTGGTCAATTCTCACCTAGTGTGTGACCCCACAATCAGGCAACCGGGTTTCGACCTCCCTCGGCAACAGTGGTCTCTGCTGAACCATTTTCGCACGGAACAGGGACACTGTGGTGCCTGCAGAAGATAATGGCGACTTACAGACACTGATCTGTGTCCTTGTGGCAAGACCCAGACGATGTCTCACATTGTCGAATCCTGTCTCCTGACAAAACTAAATGGCGGCTTATCTCGGCTACACTCTGTGGATGAAGACGCTGTTTCGTGGCTGACCAGTTACGTTAATGACACGCATACGAGAAGAAGTAAACAATGACGTTTTTATGACGTCATTATAAAAACGCTGTTAAAATAAATAAGTAAGTAAATGAATGCATTTTGTTACAAATTTATTTCCGGTTATGGGAGTGCAAAATTTATCAAAATCGGTTAAGATATGCCAGAGTTATTGACAAAAGTTTGCAGCCACATTTTTTATGCGCCACAGTGTACATGAAATACATAAAAATAGAGATAAAAAGTATTACAAAGTTACAGTTCTAGCAAAGACTCGCCACACAGCTTCTTTAACACATACATAACTATTATCTTGAAAAATACGCATTGTCGCTACTTCACTATACTGGACGAAATGTGGATCATTATTGTCTTGGTTTTACGTGAATCGATACAATTTGTCCAAAGATAGTATACGCGTACGTACCAAGACGATTTTAACATTTCCGCCCCCGGTGACCTTTTAATTTAAAAACTGATCTGCCAGATACTCCTGACATCCGTAATTTCTCCTCTAAATATGAACGTTGTATGGTTTTCCGTTATCAAGTTAATGGTGAACATGGGACAGAAAGATGGACAGACAGATGGACGGGGTGTAACGCGTAATGCGGGCTGCTAGGGGAGGGATGCGTAGTAAACAGATCTGGCACAGTTGGCACCCTATAACAAGGCTGACGGCACAACAAAGTCTTGTCACAATCAACAACCTGCATCATTAGCAGTGACTAACTGAACTAGCATTCATAAGGACTGAGGATGTATTTATGATGCCTGTATAATACTCAATTGAGCTGGTGGCCCCATTCTTGTACAGCAGCAAACTCATCGTACTTCTGATCACGGCTTTAGGCACATCCGGCTGAATCAGCAACTCACTATGGTACACAGAAGAGTGAAAGGTAAGCAAATTACAAAATCTTCACCATCACGATCAACTGGGCAAAGTAATAAACCGAAAACAAACTCCTGGTAGGCAGCACACAGAGAGTGCAAACCTACAGTAGGCTAACCACACATGCCGACGTCAGCAGTTATGCTATATTCTCCATCACAATACATGCCATTGCATTGTAATAGTGTGATTTCACACAGAGGTTAATTCCACAGCCACAGCATACATGCCCAGCACTTTTGCAATGTTAAAGTATGTAAAAAAACAAATTCCTAGATCCGGATCTGGATCACTCCAAAAATGTAATCGATTGTCCCTTATTCTAAGGACATACATCTTCCAAAAATTGAGTGACAAAATAAAAAAGCAGGCAGTATAACCTCCTTGGCAGAAGTCATTTTGATTGATAGTGAAACAACAAAATCTCGATTTTCTATCAAACCAAATTGTGCCACAGCACTTTTAGGGTCCAACTCACCACATGCTGTGACACGCAAAAAGTCAACTTGACCAATGCCAATGCCAATTCGCCACAATTTCCAACTTGCTACTGGAATGCAGTCTCTTGTCACCCAATTGCCAGCCAACTCGCCATACTTTATGAAGGTGACAGCAGCTTAGTGCATCGATGCTGTCCATCTGTTTGTTTGTTAGTCTGTCTGTCGCCAAAATGCAAAAAAATGAGATTTTCTCAAAAAAACTAAGCAATTTAGAGCTATGGTCTCTATCGATGACCTATAGGAAGTCGTACATAGGCTTTTCAAAGAACCCATTATTGGACCCCTAAAATCCAAGATGGCTGAGATCTGCCATCTTAAAAATCGACATAACGTCATTTTTTCTGCTGAGGGTGGTCTCATTTGGATAAAATTTCGCAAACTGGTGCAGAATGACATGTCGACTGCGGTGATGTGGTCAAAATCGAAACCAGATGTAGAATTCCAATATGGCGGACGTTTTGGTGAATTCAATGGCATGTCATCCCAGAGCCACGTATCACACTGCAGGGTGCTGCCACTTGGTAAATTCACTGTCATGATTCCAGAGCCACATGCTACATTGCAGGGTGCAGTCACCTGGCGAAATCAATGTCATGATCGTGCCACATTGCAGGGTGTAATAATTCCATCCGCCATATTTAAAATCGTTTTTCGCCATATTTTCTTTTCTTTTTAATGCAGTTTGGGCTTTGACGAGCGGTGGCTTTCGTATCGTCTCTGATACACTCTTTACATTACAGGTGCCCCTGCAATGTCCTTGACATGATAGTGTTACCTTAGTCATTATATTCTTAATAATAATAATAATCACTGTAATTTTAGTTAGTCTTCATTCTCAGTTATAAAATTAAACTGTCCCACTGTTCTTGAAACAGCAACCTTCTCTGCTGTGGTAGCATTAATAAAGAATTAAATCTGTATCAAGTTGATATTGCTGTAGGCCAGGTTCTTTCATGTTTATAGGGAGAGAAAAAGTGTCCCATCTGCAAAGCATAGACAGCATATTTGACAAAGTGGCAAAACGCAGAGATCAATAGGGGTGTGCAGAATAGATTTTTTATTTCAGTTCAATTTCGGTTCGTTTTTTAAAAACTTGGATTTGGTTTGGAACGAGTTTTGTGCGGTTCAAAAAACGTGGCTCGGTTTGGATATTATAGTAATTTACTACTCGTGTGATAGCTAATTATTTTACAGCAAATACTATAGCGACAGCAGATGACATGACTTTGACATCATTCACAACAACGACAACAAGTAAATAATGTAACTGCATTGTAAAATCTACCGATATATGCTAAACTCTGTTTCGGTCTTGTTTTAAAACATTCTTTAATCTGCACATTTAATGCAAGTAAAGTTACTTTTATTCACTTTGATATGAATGGCTGATTGCATGCAGTTTCTGTTGGAAAACCATCTGGACGGATGTCAAATTTGTGGACGGTTCAGTTTTCCAAAATGGAATCCGAACCAAATTCCGCACATCGCTAGAGATCAAAGCGCTGACGACTAAGGACGGTGAGGAGGGTGAGTAGATGTAAGCAGACATAATGCAATGTCAACTATGGTATGTCGGTGTAGTTAGTAGAATTAGACAAAGCTGCATTCCATACCTTTCACTTTCAGACCAGTGACCCTTCAGACAAGTGATCTGTTCCCTCTGTGTGTATTTACATGTTTCTATGTTTCGTTTATATCTGCTTGTATTTTGTAGGCAATGTGGCCAGCTAACAATACACTCGTGGTGAGTTCTCCGTGGCTGGAGCGAGTTGTGAGTTGGATATGCCCATGTGATAAGGGTCACTCTAATTACCGAATCGCAGTTACCTATTACCAGAATTGACTGTTAACCACAGCATAGTGGCGGGAAAAAAGTGAACCCGCGCGCAACAGCAAGAGGGCCAGGGCAGAGTGCACCACGATGACGACTTGCAATAAACAGCTGTAAGCAAGACACTTTGTGCACATTCTATACGATCGCCATTTAGCTTATACTGGATAATACGAATACCAAATATACGAATGCAGAACTGATTAAAAATTGGTCCTGCTGCATGCTTAGGCTACTATTATCGAATTTATTGACTTATTTGAACGAGTGAATATATCTAGAGAACAACCGATGTTAATATCGAACATCGGACATCGGGAACATCGGCACCCACTGAGCAAATCGCTGAATCGGTGTCTCAGGTCTGCGGATACCAATTCGAAGAAAAAATTACGGACAGCGTTGTGCAGAGCCGAGTCCATGCGATTGCTAAAATCTTTTCACTAACGGCCGACGAGCGGCAAGTATGGCTGCTCGTTTTGATCAATGTACCCTCCCCTACCCCAACCGTGTCAACACGTAGTCGGCATGGGCAAGCTGCCATCGCGAGTCTACTGCATGGGCGGTCACACAGACGTCAAGGTAACTGAAGCGGGCGTGGTCGGCGGTTTCAGATTTCACAAGTGTCCACAAAAGATGTGTGGATGGTAGATCCCCGCAATAATTCGTGAGATCAGCTGACTGACGCAGCTCACGAAAATTCACGGATGTGGACGGACGTGGATCCTCTTTTAAAAAAGCACAATTTTGGACAGGTCTTAACTATCTGCAAAACCTCGTTATCTCACTACACGATATTGCGCAAAACCTGCTGCTCACCACGCTGATACAACAGACAACTAAAAATGTGACGATGCAGCCATGACTAAGTATGCTTATAGTGTAAGGGTTGCTGAAGGTATGTAAATCATCGCTGACGCGGACTGACAGCAGATCGAATATAGCATCTGCCTGTGGACGCGGATGCAGATCTTTGGTCGACATCCGTGGACTCACGCAGACGCAACATTTGAGCATTCGTACCTCTCTGGTGTCCACCTCCACTGCGATGAGTTGCACTATTTTCCCATGATGGATGGTTACACAGAGATGTGCGGATTCCAGTATTTTACCCTGCATCCCGTCCAACGTCTTGCATCTGCGATCACGTCCCCGTCGCCAAGAATTTTAAATTTGCGCCGCACAATAAACTTTCAAACGTGCGTTCCATCTGCGCACGAGTCCGTGTCATTGCTTCTCTCTGATGGTTATGTCACAATTTATTGACGAAGCCTCTGTGAAGTGAGTATAACAGCGATACACTGTGTACGGTTTCAGATTTCATGGCAGCTTACGGGCAACGGAGATAGCTGACAACACAGACGACATACAGACCGGCGGTGGCCTCTGAGGATACTCACATTATCAGATACTGATTACTGCACGATACTGCTAGTATTGGGCGAGTGACAATACTGAGTAATCATGCTGATCGCCCAACACTTAACTTGCGTCGCACTGATCAACATACTTCTCCCCTCTCCCCCACAGTAGGCCTACTAGTCTGGCAGAGCGGCAGTATAAGGCCGGTTTCCAACCTAGCTGTCGCACTTCACGCAGGCAGGGTTTGCAATGCAAATCAAAAGAACCGAAATAAGCAATCAATCAATCTTTATTTGTGATAAAAAAAAACAAGGACAGAACCGATTCAATCCTTGCATGTTTTGCATTTTTCGGCATTTCTCGTGTGTGCATTGCATACGACAGGTTGGAAACCGGCCTTAAACCGATTA
>Ga0209339_1001552_pt1 | contig 10019 bp, 6 predicted proteins | sample OlaalgELextract3_FD_187376 | JGI IMG/M metagenome (GOLD analysis project Ga0209339, IMG submission 187376) | Olavius algarvensis symbiont microbial communities from Tuscany, Italy - Type A ELBA extract 3 (SPAdes) (version 2) | ecosystem: Host-associated > Annelida > Digestive system >...
ACAACAGGCAAATGATCCCAAAAACCAGTAGCATCCATAGTTTTAATTTCATCATCAGAATGTTATATAAAGATTCTTACTAACCCTTTAAATCAAATACAACATTGGTACTATTCTCTAGTTTAATATGTGTTTTACGTATTATCAATGACATTATTGACATTATTATCATTAACGTTACTGATCTTTGTGTGCTGTGTCTATTGTATAAGTTGCGTTTTGTCAGCTTTTAATAAACGAAAATGATGATGATGATGATGATGATGCAGTCAGTTTTAAATGACCAGCCACAGTCAGTGATGTTCATTATTATCGCGCGAAAGCACAGCAACGCTGAAGCGCGATAGGCCTATTGATGTTGTGATGTTCATCGGTCTACCCGTCCGTCCGTTCGTCCGTCCGTCTTGTCACGTTCCGGTATTGTGTCGAAACGGCTTAACATGATCACACTTTCTTCAGCATGTGGCAGCAAATCATTCTAGTTTCCAAGTACTAAATATCTTTGCACAATTCCGCCGGGTTGAATACAAGTGTTGTATGAAAAAAATGCGATTTTAGACCAATATTTCGCTTTATTCGGAAATGATACATGGGCCATAGTTACTATGGAATGCGAACAGGAACCCGCATGCAGGCTACGCATGGAGACACCGCCGGAGACAATGGGAGACAGCAGTTTCGAGTGGCTTTCAGTGACATTGGATGACGCTTTCGCTGACTTTCATCAAATTAACAAATACTTTGCTGGCATTGCAACAGGTCCAAACTACGATCCAGATCAAATTACGATCATAAAACCAATCATTTCTTTTAAAAATTCAGGGGATACCACCTGCGAATATGACATATATAAAATATTATCTACCTTAAAGAGAACATCACCAGGTATTGATGGAGTTCCATACTGGGTCTACAAGTACTGTGCTATCGAATTTTTTAATACAGTTGTCAACAAATGTACACCTCCGTCTACGTGGCTTAGGCTCTATTCACTCCCATACCAAAGAAGACTCCATCCACTGATTTCTCTTACCTCAGGCCTATATCTGTTACACCAATAATGTCTCGACTTAGGCTATTGTCCGTAAATGCGTCAGTCCACAAATTGTAAATACTTGCTGCCAGCCTTGCCTGCCGACCAAAGCTATGACCAGTTTGCATACAAGCGTACGGGATCCACTACGTCTGCTTTGATTGCTATTTTTTATTTATTATTATTACGCCGAAGCAGCAAACAGTGGACATAATCATACAGTAGGCCTACAACACAACACAACTCATCACGAATCAAGAAAGGAACTTATATACACAGTAATTAATCAAATCAAAATCTGAGCCTAATAGAAAGTCACTCGACCATAGCACAACATATTTCTCGTCTTCTAGAGTCATCTTCATATTATGTCAGATGCATTCTCGTCGACTACTCCAAAGCCTTTGATACTATCAATCATTTAATACTTTTTCAAAAACTGCGGCAATTAACTATACCTCCCAATGTCTTACTCTGGATAATAAACTTCTTGTCGGGCAGAACTCAGGCTCTCTTCATTTGGGCAAATCTCTGGTTGGTTGCCCGTGTCTCGAGAAGCATCATACAAGGATCCGGTGTCGGCCCTTATCTTTACCTCGGATCTGCGAACTTTATCCCCATAATGTTATCAAATATGCAGTTGATACTACATTACTCGTTGCAATGGTCAACACAGCTCAGTGGATATTACTCAGGAATACGATAATGTTTGCTCCTGGGCTGCTATGCTAACTATAAACGCTGTAAACATACACGGCGTTATTGAACCTGCAGATGACGCACTGTTCAAACAAATTATTGCAAATCCTAATCATGTCTTAGCCTATCTCCTCCCAGACAAAACAGATACGCATTATTACTTTAGACCTAGACATCATTACAGACAACTTTTACGGTTTACCTAAACACTCTAAACTGTATGACAGTAATTTTATTGTTTGCATGTTATATAAGCAATCGTACCGACATTTCTATCACTTTCGTATTGTATGTGACGCGTTTTGTCATCCTTTACTAAACGAATATGGAATATTATGGATGGATGGATGGATGGATGGATGGATGGATGCTGATAAAACAAAAGAAATTGTCTTCCATCGGCCTACCTCTAGGCATCTCAATATTCCGCCTCCGTTGCCAGACATTGAACGAGTTACACAGGCTACATTACTTGGAATTGACACCACCTCAAGTTCTCAACTCTCTCAACTTCCCCATATGTAAACACGATGCTATACTGCAAATAAACCAATGTTTATACCTCTTGTCGCAGCTCATCGCAAGGCATGACAGTGGCGTAGCGATGCTGTGAGGGGCCCAAGTTCAGCAGTGAGGTCGGGGCCCCAAGGCCCACTGCAGTGGCAGCCCAAAAGGCTTATAGGTTCGAGACTCTATAGTGAGTTGTGGCCCAATGTGGCATGCCTATAAATCTAGTGTTGCAGAGACAAAATTAATACTGAAGAAAGCTTTAAGGGGATTAACGCTATTATAGACATAATAAAAATAGCAGCACAAAGCATAGTAAAATTAGTACACATAGTAACTAACATACAATTTAGGCCACTGTAAATCTAGGACAGCTACGCAGCTAGAAGTAAGCGCCAATAGTAAGGGATAATGGACCATTTTCACGTCATGCACTAACTAGCGTCAAGGTGTTTTCACACAGTGCACGTACGCGGAGGCACGTAATTTTTCTGAACTATTGAAATATCGATTATTATGAGTGTCTTATGTTTTACTCTAGTCAGTCAGTTATATCTTAACCCTGCGTGCCTTGTTGTGCGCAAAACTCATCAGAATTCAATGCCTACCAATCTCAGACAATCTGTCTCGTTCGATGTTAAGAATTCCTAAGCAAGACAGTCTATCCTGACACAGTGAGGCTTTTTTGTTCAGTCAGCGAGTTTTATTCTACTGGCCATTTTTTTTCCTTTTATGTCGTTTGGGGCCCCCGGAGGTCGGGGGTCATTGAACCGCTTGAACCCCCTGTAGCTACGCCACTGGGCATGGCAGTTCAGGCCCTATACATCAATTATTTACTGGTCGTATCATGTCTAAAATCACATATGCATACCAGCCTTTGCAGGCCAACTTACCACTGATGACAAGAGCAGGATAAATAATTGCTATATCACGAAAGGCACTGCGTCGAGGCGTCACACATACTGCTTTCTGTATACTGAGGAAATCATTGACAGTTTTGATCGCAAACTTTTTCCAAGATTACGCACCCTGATCATTGTTTATACCATCTACTCCCTCCTAAAACCTCTGCACACAGTGCTCACAGTCTCAAAAATAGACAGCATTATTATCAGCTGCATTCTCGCAGTTAATCGATGTCTGTTTAAGTTTAGATGATCACACTTTGTATGTTTTGTACGATTTTTTTACTGTTTTGTGTTTTAAGGCTTACGCTTTTTCATTTCGTAACAGTGTGCGCTTGACATGCTGAATTAAAGGTTACTTGACTTGACTTGACTTGACTTGAAGGTCATTTCAGTACTGTTGTTACTTTGTGTGCACAGCTGACGCGCGATCTGTTAGCGATAGCTAAGTTTCTGGTAAATTATGAACAAAAGGAAACGAGCAAGCAAAGCAAATAAAATCCATAAAATTTGTCCAAGATATGATCATAAATGATGATAATACCTGAACCACTGGGCGTGTTGGATGTGGTCGCTGGAAACATAAAGATATTTTTAAAACATTTCTGTTGTTGACTTGGTTGACCATAGCTCATTTGACTGTCTGCTTACTTTACTTGCTTAACAAAAAGTTAGTCCTGGTTGATTTTTGGATACACATTGGAAGCTGCGTCGACACTGAACAGTTGGAAACTGTAGCACACTGGAGTGGACTACAACAAAGGTTACGATAATGACAGAAGTGAGCAAGCGCTATTCGCTCCTGGCTGATGCATCCCAGCACGTACTGCCGCTGGCTGGCAAACGGTCAAACAAACCATCATGTCATTCTCTTGTCGGTGAGACAATATGGTACTTCATCTAATCTCGAATGAGACACATCGGCAATTAGGAAAAAACCGGTAAAGTAAAAGCTCTGGCTACTGCTACAGCGATGCTTACACTTTACACGACTAGCAGCGCTTTTTAGTTGGCAGTGCACTCGATGACTTGATAGGTACTAGGTAGTGTGCATATTTTTTTTTCTTTTTTAGCTCTTTCTTGTTTTGTTCTTCGGCCACATAGACTTTCTTGTCTGAAATAAAGATGTATGTACGTACTACAGGGTGATTCAAAATAAAGTAGCCCCCATAACACTTTTAACAATATTTTTTCGCTTCACTTAATTCTTTTTGCGTTGAACTTTGCACATTTGTTGGCAATACATATCCACACATATTTACTAATTTTGGCAGATTTATCTTAATATTTCATCAAATTGCGTTAATTCTACCACAAGTACCCACCATTTTCACCCTGTCGAGTTTTGCGTATTCAGCAAGAAAATGAAAATACGGTGTACCGGCTTTATAGAAACGTAAAATCGAGCATGTCTTCTGCACCTATGAACAGAACTTTTATTTGAATCCATCTGTCTGTCACCAGAAAGGCCGTGTGTGGGCTAGTTGACGTAAAGCTGACGTTGAACTTCATTCACTGCTGGTTGAACGGGAGAAGTTTGCCCCTCGTGTCATGGTGTCGGAGTGTGCGTCGGCGAAAAGGGCATCTGTACTTTTTGGGTGAAAAGGCGCAGGTAATCGCAGCATACTGCTACTAACAAGCTCAGCTGTCGCAGAGACCGCGCGACGCTTTGTGCCATTGAATATTTCGCTAAGTCACTCGAGGTCACTCAAGGTCATTCGAAATGACATCCTTCAGTAGGGCGTGTTTAAGTCCCTATTAGTATTTCATTGAAACTATGTCTGTATCTCGTACCGTTTCTGACATATTCAGCATCAAATAATGGCGTGACCTTGAAATCTGGGTTAAGGGTCACTTAAGGTTGTTGAAAGTGGCACCATTCGAAAGCTTAGGTACGGTTTCCTATTCACCTTCCGTAGTAACTATGGCTCTATATTGTATCATTTCCGAGATAAAGCGCGATATTAGTCGAAAATCGCGATTTTTTTCATACCCCCTTGCATTCGACCCCTCCGTCATGGGGCTTGCCATCGAGGTTGAAGATGTTTAGCTGTTTCGACAGAATACCGGCGTGTGACAGACGGACAGACAGACATCTCGCCACGGCATAGTCCGCGCTATGTTGACAACTGGTGGAAGATTGCGAACATTTGCTACCGAATGGTTTTATCTTCCATCAAGACGGCGCTTCGGCTTACGCGGCACGAACTGCAGCGAAGCTTCATCACCAAGGATAAATGGCCCACAATTCACTCGATCTCAAACTACTGGATTATCACGTTTGGGGGAAATGCTGGAGTCTTACCATAAGCTGCAGCCAAAAGCACAAACAATTCCGGAGTTTGAAGATGCACTGCAACTGAATTGAACTGATCTGCTCTGCCTTCCGCAGAAATCCATTGATAACGCTGCAGCTAAAGACTTCCGCAAGCGACTGCAGACTTGTGTATCGGCCAGCGAGCGCCGCGGTGGACATTTTGAACATAAAACGTGATGATCACATAACATTTACTGACAGTTATGTTATGTTTAGCTTGTGATGTCACGTGGATGTGATCACTTTGTTTTAGAACAAAGTTCGCGAATTTCGTGATAAACTAAACAGGGTTGTTAAAATTGAGGCCGTGATGCTAGTTCAAATGATGTAGTTATCACGTATATTCAGATAAATGGACCAAAATTGGTAGATATTTGAGGATATGGTTGGGCAACTACTGTGCAATATTTGATTTACAAAGACCCACCACGCGCGGAAATATTACAAAAAGTTTCATGGGGGTACTTTTTAAATCACCAAGTGCAGCGTATTAAATAAACTTAATATTTGTAGCTAAGATTAATAAGCATTCAGTGGCGTCTTTATCGTACAGTATACTTTGTGTACTGCTTAGTCAAACTGACTGCATAAAGTGATCGTTTTAGAGGCCACAGCACAAATTTTAGCCGTCTCGCCAATGTTCGCAAATTGTCATTATAACACAAACATCACCAACAACCTGGCGACTTCATCCGTTAACCATAACGTCCCGTTGCCGGTTATACAGTAAACACCACAGCGTTTCGCGATGCTGCCTCCGGCGCCACCACTTAACAGATTACGTCGAGCGACGGTCGGGCGCGTGCCGTCTCGGCGCGTTACAAGGCACGGACATCGATATACGATGAGAACTGAGCTTTTCAACGCCGCCCGTCGAGACGCTGCCTCCGAAGCCGCATCCGAGCGGCGCTACTTTACTTGGTGAAAGCCGAGACTAGGAGGATCGGTGTTGCCGGAACTGCGGGCTGCGTGGGGAGCTGTTTGATCCTCGGCAAATGACGGAAGCTGCCGCCCACTGCCTGTCAGCAGCGCGACTGACAAGTTCCAGCAACAGGCGTGGAAGTGTTCGCCGAATCTGCAGTGAGTGATCACGTTCTCAAAGTCCCGTGAGGACTCGACTCTGCTGTTTGGACTTAGATCAAGTAGCGTATTGCTGAAAACGAGAAACAACGGGATCAGATTACCTGGATCGCGCTTCAGAGCGGAACTAATTAAACGTGTTCGTGTTTTCAAGCGGCTCCTTCCTGCTTCATCACAGTGTAATTATAACGTCATTAGCGAAAACATGTGTGCCATCTTTCAGCCGTTCCTGGTGGTTGGTGTCATCGTGATTATGTCACCAGCTGTCACATCTACCAAACCAGGTATAGATCATTTAGGCTACACTATTGTTGTAGTTATTATCCAGGCTGTTCTGTGTGTGCAAAATGGCTTATATTTTTAGAAAAAAAATTCGCGAATTTTAACGAATTTTTCAGTGACCTTTTACCGAATGAATTTAAATTGTACTAGAAATACGTTTCTTGCCATTCGTAATATTGAATTTTAGCAAAATTTAGTTACTTTACTTAGCTTAACTGCATGAGTAGAAATGTAGATTCTGAAAGGTTCAACTTCAGCTGCAGTCTTGAGAAGATTTAAAGTAACAATTGAAAGAGCTTTTACAGCAACGATCAAAAAAATTCATGGATAAATTAAAGTAAATTTGTACATCGATGAATGTGTCATGTATATGTTCTCTTATTTGTGTTTTTCTGTCATTAGTTAAGTTCGTTTTTCTATATTTTTCGTTTTTGTCTACCATTGTATGGTGAAATAAAGATTTGTAAAGAGGAACTAAACGAAACTCTTGATATGAACAAACCATTCAACCAATTTTACGAATTTAATTTTGCGAAAAAAACTCGTGAATTTGGAGGAATTTAATTTTTGGAATGAATGAACGTGCGGAACAACTATAACAGCTTTAGCAGTAATCAGAGTCAAATGATCATTATTCAGTAAGTTACATAACACGCAAAACTAGATAACACTCAGACCAACGCGTGCAGCCTCAACCAAAAGTGATCCAGGATTCTAATCAAGATTTCCGGATTAATCCGGATTCGGATCCGGATATCTGCCGGGTCGCTTCCAATATGTTCTTATCAATTCGTTGAGTGTGAGAGAAGTGGAAACGTGATTCCTTATCACCACCAAAAGTTAATTCTTCTCATTACTAGGCTAGGCCCAATCATGAAACCGTTTCAATGCAAAATCGGTTACTTTTGCAGTAATGCTGCTGACAGACATACAAGCACAAAGACAACCGATTACATAACCTCCCCAACCTCGTTGGCGGAGACGAGAATACACAACTGTACAGATAGACCAGGCAACAGTAGAACACATTATATACATATGCATAAAATACCAACATATCTCATAATATGCTTTGCAGTAAGTTTGTATTATAGCTGCATAATTTGGTATTTACTTATTTGCTTTGGTTTTTGCAAATATTATGTCACTGTCAAGTTTCCTTTCTCTAGTTTTGCGTTAATCTGTTACGACAGATTGCATTGTTATTTGGGATTAAAAGAACTAGAAATGTGGCCGCCGGGTTCGGCCGACATGATGTGCCTCCGCCCGCCTCTAGTGACACAGGTACATCATTTTGTTTCCCGAATTAAGAAGAGGCAGAGATGAGACGTACAGACGATGTGAGCTTATGACCTTGACCTTTAACCTTGGAGGTCATGGCGCTTGCTGCTGATGGTCTACGTCCTCCATCCGCACACCAACTTTGAAGTTCTTAGGCCTTACCGTTCGGAAGATATGGCACATTTTGTGTGTCTGCGTTAGTCGGCCTGTGCCCGAGACTTTTGACCTTTTAACCTTGAAACTGGTGCGCATCGCAATGTAGCACGTATCATGGGGTACTCTCTCCTGCCAATTTTGGTGACAGTACGACTATTCCATTTCGATTTATGGGCAATTGGGCCAACACGGCTCAGACTGATGACGTGACCTTGTGACCTTGACCTTTGATCTTGGACGTCATGGCGCTTGCAGCTGATGCGGGTCGTCGTCCTCCATCCGTGTACCAAGTCTGAAGTTCGTAGGCCTTGGCATTCGGAAGATAAGGCGTACGATGTGCGTCAGCATTAATGGGCCTGGTGACCCTGACCTTTGACCTTTTGACCTTGAAACTGGTGTGCCAGTGGCATCTATGGCGGGAACCTTCCTTCCAAATTTGGGCACGCTGGGCCTCTGGGATCTCGAATTATTCGCTATGTACGTGACGGACGGACGGACGGACGGACGGACAACAAAAGCAAAAGTTTACTGGTTATAAAAATAACGGATTTGTATAGCGCCTTTAGGTCCGAAGATACAGAGGCGCGTGATGCAGCACAGGAGGACTAATTATGCCCCCTTCCTTACGGGCGGGCGGCATAATAACCAGTAAACGTTAGTGCTTGAGTACTTATGGATCCGATAGCATGGTGTGTTTTGAAGTAAACACGGTGAATTCGATGTAGCTTATGCGATGGGCGCACTGTTGGGTAATTGATCAATGTCATTGTCATTACAGTTCCCAAACAAATAGCGCTTGTGCCTTGAGCCCTTGATCCTGTTATGTCAATATGAGTGATGGTGTTTTAATGCAAGCGGTGACAGACTGTGCTAACTGAACCACGAATGTCTTGTTCTCTGCACTGCATGACATCTAAATACCTCTTCGTAGACCCACTGAGACCGGATAAACTTCATAGTCATTTGTTAGGCGTCACATATCGAAGCTCATTAGTGCCATACATTAACAAAATTAGCTACAAATTCTAACAAAACATGATAAAACATTACTGTAAAAGTCAATTATGACTCTCAGGTAGCCTACGTATCAGATTTGCTAAAAAGCTATGTCATAAGGTGACGGCGGAATGCCAACTTACACACACAAAAACATCCCCGTCTGTTTTTTGGAATAGCCTAAGTCCTTGCAACATGAATGCATTTGAGTGAACAATCTCGAGCAATATAGCTGAGGGAATCCTGTTTCCAAGCATCTAAAATAACTTGTCTAGTAGTTACACATTGTTTGCTAACGGCGATGTAATTTCAACATCAGTACAAAGTAAAGGTAAGTGAACTGTATTCGTTGGACATGGCCATAAATGCAAAAAAGTCCTCATGCATGAGCTAGGATCGGTCCCCGTTTTAATGTTAATTGTTGTAATTTTATTATAACAGAAGATTGCCGTGATCTAATGTGGTGCGACAGCCTCCGATATTTAGGTGTCTATATCAATTCAGCGAGAACGTTCAGTTGTTCGTATAGTCACGCGAAACAGTCAACGTATCGTGCGTTCATTGCCGTGTTTGGCAAAGTAGGTCGTGTTGCTTCGTCTGAAGTGGTAGTACAATAATTGTTTAAATCTAAGTGTCTTCCTGTTATGTACTATGGTCTTGAAGCTTGTCCTGTTAACAAATCACAGACGAAATCTTTTCAGTATGTCGTAAACTGTTGCTTTGGTAAAATGTTGAATGTTAGATCGAAAGAGGATATCGAATT
>Ga0209339_1001554_pt1 | contig 10010 bp, 7 predicted proteins | sample OlaalgELextract3_FD_187376 | JGI IMG/M metagenome (GOLD analysis project Ga0209339, IMG submission 187376) | Olavius algarvensis symbiont microbial communities from Tuscany, Italy - Type A ELBA extract 3 (SPAdes) (version 2) | ecosystem: Host-associated > Annelida > Digestive system >...
GGGGCAAGAACTGCCCACGGCCTATGTGCGTGCCAAATTTGAAGGGCGTAGCTTTATCCGTTTGCGAAATATTGGCACATTTCGCTGCGGTGCACTAATTGACCCCGTGACCTTGACTTTTGACCTTGAAGTCAGTGTGGGAGTCGCATGTGACCTAGGGTACCCCTGTGCAAAGTTTCGTCTTCCTAGGCCTTTTGGTTTTCGAGTTAGAGCCGATGTACGCGACATCAGACGGACAGACAGACGGACGCCGATGACCGCCTAATGCCCCCGCCTCCCCTACAGAGGCGGGGGCATAATAATAGATGTACTGTATTAGTGGTGGTAGTAGTAGTAGTCACAGCAGCAGCAGCAGAGGTTAGTAGTAGTAATAGCAGTAGTAACAATAATACCACAATCTATAAGATGTGTAAAATGATGACAGTAACTAGAAGGAAGTCAAACTTTCAGAATGTGTTAAAACTGCAATTTTTCGAATTCTAGATTATTTTCTACTACTACATTACGACTAACACACGTGTATTAGGAACAGTTGTTACACACCCACTCTTTATCACAACCATCATAAACATGTAACACAAGAAGCTCAGCTGTCGCTGAGAGGTCGCGCGATGCTGCAAGTTGTTGGAAATTTTGCTAAATCACTCAAGGTCACTCAAGTTCATTCGCTGAGTAGGGCATAAGTTCCAGACAGATGGACAGAAACCACACGACGGCACTGGCCGTGCTATGCATAGCATCATGCGACAAGAAGCACAGCTGAAACTGCTTCAAAGAGACAACACAGCAGTTATTAATACAAACGCTGTATATGGAACATGGGCGTGTCGACCCTCCACCTTAACCCAGTGTCCAAGATGAAGTGCAGTACGATGGAAAACGTCGAGGTATTTTGCTGGTAAATAGTGAACAGCAAACAGGAAGAAAGCGCTAATCCAGACGAGTCCAACATGCTGTCCAACCCACCATGTGTCGTAGTACAGCGTATTCTACACACATGCAATACTGTGCTTGCAAACATAAACCATGTATAAAATGATATTTGAAACAGCTTTCACACTGTACAATTTTGCATCACAATGATAATGGGCATCGTCAAAGATAACTGACCATACATTATGTCTTTGATAATGTATTTACAGTTACTGTTATACGATGTTTCAGTGGCATGAAGTAGTTTCATGTACATTATTGCATCATCGATACAATTAGCATTATGTGATTAGCCAGGACTTTGATCAATATCACAAAACCTTCATAACAGACATAAAATAAGACTGTCAGCTTTAAGCTAACTGATAGAAAATGCCATATAGGATGGAGACTCAAAACCATGTAACTATTACATTTACACTATAGGGTGTGCCAAAAAAAGATCCCCCTAAGAATCATCACAGTTAAAGATAATATGCCACTTATTGCAGATCATGTGATCAACCCCTCTGCCAAATGTGAATGCCCTACCACACTGGCTACACTGTTATATGAAAATTTCTAGCAAATAAAAAAACATCTTCACTGAACTATGTTTCATCACAACAAGATCATGGATACACGTGGACTAAGCAGGTGATATGGACGCTTAAAAAGTCAACTAAAAAGACTGTCATCGCTTCACTTTTTGTGCCAGAAACGATCATGTTAATAACAAGTAGCTCTGCTGTTGTAGAGAGGCTGCACGATGCTTCGTGTCAGTAGTTAGCTTCAATAGTACAATACCTCGTGCACACTGCACACACTACCATTATTAGTCAGTTCGGCTTCAGATTTACTACTGTATACAATTAAATGCTGTTCTGTTGTCTCTGGCATAACGTTGATGCTTCTTGTCATAAACACTTCATCGCCTGTCTCCCGCCATCAACAAACTCTGCCAATTTACTGCTACCAGTAATGAGTGTCATCAACTTGCCACAGTCCGGTGGCAACATGTTGATAACATCTGACGGTCGCAACATTGACAACACGCAATGAAGCGAGATACTAGTTGAAAATAGCGATTTTTCATACTATACCTGCATTTGATGCCCCCATTAGGGGGGATCGAGTCCCCAATGGAATATTGCCATGACATTTGGTATAGAAAAACTAGAATGGTGTGGCTACCTGACGGTGACAAATTTTTAAGATATGTTCATTCGTATCAGCAGAATACAGGAATGTGACAGACACAGAGACAGACAGACAGAAATTGCATGACGGCATAGGCTGCGCTTGCATAGCATCACATGGCAAAAACTGGCAGAGGTGACTTTTACACGTGTTTCTTTTGCATGCCAAATTTTGTAGCAATCAGTTCTCATTTGTGGATATAGCATCTGATAAATTGCAAATTCGACCTGAGCGTAATTTTAATGCCTGTGAGAGACGCCTGCCACTGGCAATAATTTTCACACAAAAGAATAATTTAAAGCACAAATGTATGCATTACATATATTAACATAACAAACACAGGATAAAAATACACCAACTTGTGTGCAAATGCAGCTGGGTACACAAAATAATTTGTATAATACAAAATAATTTTTTAATGTGAAAAAGCACAAAAACTACAGAACACAGAGGAGCTGAAAATATCCACATATGGTATACATAACTGTACAAATACTGCTACACAAATAGTAAACCGAGTCTAATCATTCTAGTAATTAAACAGAAAAGGTCATGACAGCACACACTGTCTCAGCAAAGCTGTAGTAACAGCTGTTTTTCAACATGAGATGAAACAACTAATAAAAATGAAAATGACACTCATGTACAAATCAAACAATAACACAGAGAAAACATCACATGTATAGGAGATATGTCAACTCAGGAAAAATCACTTGCACAAATACAACTGATGACTTCAGCATTACTACTTACCCAGCAAGTGTCACAGTTATCACTAAGATGCTGCATGCCACCAAATGCCACCAACAAAGTTACAATGCACCCTGCATATGCTATGAAACTGCTTAATATGCAGCGTTTTCCTGTTCATGTTTTGCAAATTTTTGTTCCAAATCTCACAGAAATAAATGGGTATTGAGAATGACAACACTACTTCCAACCACAGTAGTCATACACATTTAGAATCTTTTTAACAAAAATGTGTGTAACATGTGTAACAAAGTATTTTTCTCAATAGAAACTGTGTTGCAAATACCTGTAGCATACAGTATATATTATTTGTATTACTATAACTTAAGAGAAGACAGATAACCAATCCGGCGATCTGAATCTGGCTGGATTTCTATTATCCGGCAAAATTAAGCTGGAGCTCAATAGCATATCTTGTGACAGATCAGACAATGTTTGATTCCAGCATTCTTCAGTAGACGGAGGCAAAGGGGCACGCTTTTAGCTAACTCATGCATACTCGTGTTGAAAATTAACATACACACACAAACACAAAACACATGAAGTTGCATTATATTGAGATACACCACAATTACAGTAAATAAAATCATCCGAAGGCACTGAGAAGATTAAAAACATTCAAAACTAAACTTGTGACCACAGCCCGACTCTCCACCTATTTCTATATTTTTGCCATTTTTTTCTCACTGTTCACCACCTTTAGCAGGTGTGTCATCCACCAAACGCGGTTTTCTACAAAACTGCATGCAGTAACTAGTACGATGCTGCAATACAGAAAAACATGTAACACATACAGTGCATTACCTGTGCAAAACAGAGTGGAACACAACCCATATAGTATGCACACAGCATCGAGTCAAACAGTATTTGTGTCACGCGACTGTTGAAGTCGGTCTTCAGAGTTTCAACCTCGTCACGTATTGCTTCCGGCGACATCGTGCAAACGTGAACCGGCAACGCCGCTGCATGGTTGGAATGGCCGGCGCTATCTCCACGACCAGCGCGGTGTCGCGGTGTTCCACCACCTGTGCACATATATGGCAATTGGCAAGTCATATTTCAATGACAAGTCAAACCACATCTTATTCAAAGACAACCTGAGTCATAATAAATGAAACTTTTTAATAAGAATGATTTTTCAAATCCAATATTCCACATTAACTGTAGCAATAAGCCTGCAGCATACCTTTCTCCTGTTGCCAAGAGGATGGCTGTACTGGTATAACCTTTCCGAAAAACGGTCTTGAGTCAAAGCGAAAGAGAATAAAATAGGTAACTAACCTGCAATTTGCAGTAATGTTTATAAATTACACACAACTACACTATCTTAAGTAAATGTTGAATTAACTCAGACAATCTCCTAGACAATTACTATCTGCTATGCAGAATATAAAAGCAGCATTTGTTATGCACTTATTATTGACGAGACATAACTACATATGGTTGGATATTAAAGTATGCGTACTAAAAGCCAAAAATCCCTTAATGGCTAAATGGCAAATGATCTCAAAAAAGCCTCTGCACAAAGTGACTGGTAAAATAGTACAAAAATAGATTAGAAAATTTATACGTTAAAATTACACTTAGAGCTGTTGCAAGGAAAACAAAGTAATTTGTGTTTTGTTAAGTAAGTAAAATTACAAACAAACAATGAATGTCAGTAACACAAAGGCACCTTGTCTAGAGAACTTAACTCTATGTCATGGCCAACATCATAACTTCAATAACAAGCTTAAATTAAAAGATAAAAAAATTGTCTTTGACCTGTCTTCATGGACAAGGTCAGTTCTTTAGGACACCATCCATGAACTGCCATGAATAAATTTATTAATTATTGATATCAATTAATGATCACTGAAATCACAGCTGACACGTGCATACACTCAGTAGCTAAAAATAACAAAAAAGTTCCATAACTGTATTCCACATCTTAAGTAAGTACATCAAAAAATGTTAAGCCCACTGCTATAGAACACTTCAGTTTACAATTTTACTTACGGATAACAGAGGAAGAGGTTGTAAATAACTGAGTACTTCAGCACGACATGATATGAGCAGTAAAAGAATGCCAACAACACCAGGAAAACAATAACAACTTTAATCAGACGAACTATCCAGTATAAACATGCACGACTCGGCTTGTACGTATAGACCTGCAAGTACAGATAAAACCAGCGGCCATCCAATCCAATGACACTTAACTGCACAATAAACAGCAGCTAAAGAAGTTCTAAAACTTCGAATATGACAAACAAAAACAATTTCCATCCTGTAGTGCTAAATCAGAAAATCAATAGATCATCAATGTCTTTGAGTATTTTACCTGCTAATAATTTCTGGTCACGAAAAACTGACTAGCTACTATGGATGCTCACGGCTCATAATGTCATTAACGACCAATGAAACACCCCAACATAATATTATCAAATTAAAAAAAATTAAATCTTCACCTCTTTGTACATAGAGTACAGTAGACGTCGACTGGTAATGATAATTAGCAGACCAGAGAGATGTGCATCAATGAGATAGAAATTCTGAAACACAGTGATATAAAGTATAATAGATTCAGATGTGCCAGGATTTACCGTAAACATGCAAGAGCTGACACTACTTGAATATAGTCAAAAGTACAGCAAACCGTAACTGAACTTAAAATGAAATATACAAAAGAGAAAAAACACATCTTACAAGACCATAGTGGGCACTGGAATGTGGCAACCACCAGACCGTCTTGTACAGGTTGACGTACTGAAGTCCAAGTACCAGTGCCGAATACATGAAAACAATCAGTTCAAACAGGACATTGTTATCGAGAGGAATGTCTGGAAGATGAACATGTCGTGGACTGATGACAGCCACTGCAGCTCCCGGTGACACTGTAGAAGTAGCTGCAGTATTTCCACCTCCCATACTGAAACGTTTCATCTAATCGCAAAAAAACCTGCAATAGAACGATCAATGTACAGCAACAGCATACTGTACAATATACAAATAACTGATATACAGAAAGCGTACATATTCTAATCTATTAGGCAGTATGATTAAGTGACTTGTTTGTAAGGCCACTGCTGTTCACATCTAATGTTGATGACCACATAACGTTTTCCTTCTTAGATGCGACGCATTAACTGACTGACAACTTTTGCATACTGCAATGTGTAATCATGCTTAACGCTGGCCTCATACTACCCGCACAACAATAGCACAGTCTAACTGGTATTGTTTTCAGTAGTGTCTGCTTGTGTATGCATGTGTTTGTCGATGCAATAGCTATTTAACTGTCTGAGATATCATTAACTTTTTATGGGAGCAAGATATGGTCAAAAGCTCGTACGAATTCGAAAATGGCTGGGTTCCGATGCACTGCAGCATACAGGTGGTGATTTAATGTCTCTGACATTCTAGTTCATTAATTTAATGCATCAAACAGTATATACCACTAACTGACCTTAATCCAAGTTACATTTAAATTTGTAAAAAAGAAATATGACATTTTATCGTTTTATCATAATATCCCTTTTCAGAGAATGCAGTTGTTGGGCACTGCAGTTGCAAAATAATGTATGCATATATTTATGAAACTAAGCTGTATGTATTTTTGAACACGAAACAAAACCAATTTATAATCATTTACGGAATCTTAATAACACATTCACACTAATTCAGTATAATATCTATGCTCCCCAACACTGAACGTCCAGCACTACAAAGGAAGGCTGCCACTGACAAGCTGGTGGAGAAAATCGTCAAACATGACAGTTGGCCAATCCAGCCTGATATCCTAGCCACCATTGCTACGACTGACATCCAGGAAGCCGTTGTGGCTGGACTTGCGACCAGTTGACATCAAAAGTCGATGGAGGCATAACTGGACGTCAGCTCAGGTGGTCAATTCTCACCTAGTGTGTGACCCCACAATCCGGCAACTGGGTTTCGACCTCCCTCAGCAACAGTGGTCTCTGCTTAACCGTTTTCGCACGGAACAGGGACACTGCGGTGCCTGCAGAAGAAAATGGCAACTTACAGACACTGATCAGTGTCCTTGTGGCGAGACCCAGACGATGTCTCACATTGTCGAATCCTGTCCCATGACAAAACTGAATGGCAGCTTATTTCGGCTACACTCTGCGGATGAAGACGCTGTTTCGTGGCTGACCAGTTATGGTTCATGACATGCATATGAGAGGAAGTACTTGACCAAAAGTGTCAAGAATGATGCCTCTGCCAGACCTCCAAATTTACTTCGGCGTCATGTGACCTTGACCTTTGATCTCTTGACCCCAAAAGTAGATCGTTTCATCTCCCCCGACCTGTCGATCACAAGTGCCAATTTGCAGCAAAATCAGTGTTCATTCATTTTAAAAATCTCGTGTTCACCAGATCGGTAAAAGACAAACGAACGGACAGGTCGAAAACACTATGCTTCCTGCCAGTCTAACTGACAGAGGCACAAAATTCAAATAAACTTAACTACCTGACAAACACTTCTGTTTCTTGCTACATACTCAAACTTATGCTAACCACAGTTCATCATAAGCAAAAAGTTCTGGAAAACTTTTACAATTTTTGTAAAAAAAATTTTCTTTCCTCTATAAAGGCCAGGAGAAATTAACAACTAACCAAGTCAATGAAGTCAGACTCCTATTACAGTTAAGAATAGTAAATTGTAATTAATGTATCATATTAGACATCTTTATTTACCACGAATGGTAGTAATTTGAAACAAAACAAATTTAAGCAAAAAAAGCAAGTGCGATATGTAAAGTGCGATAATGTGCAATATAACAAATTTAACACTAACTGAACGTAAAATTACTGAACTTAAGCTCAAATTTCTGGACACTGCATTACATCTTAAGTTACGGAGTTGGTAAAGATACATAGAAAAATATTGCCAGGTTCCATCACACCCAGTGAGTTATCGTAACAGCAGAGCATGTGAGCAGAGCGTGAGCTGTGAGTGAAGTGGAAGATTGAGTAGAGCTAGTGGGCTAAAAACTGGATGAGCAGGAGCATAACAGTGAGCGGCACTGCAGCAAATGACTGAGTGGGACTGGACTGAATCTGGTGCTTATATTCTGCTCTGACAGAACAAGCTTAAGATACCAGAAGACTCCCAGTACAGAGCACTTGGAGGTCGATGTACTTCTTCTTCGGTACTTCGGTGGAATATCCAGCTATGGGCATGGCCCGTTACTGCTGAAGTCTTGAAGTCACTGTCTCGACATCATCAGTGAGATGATGTTGAGACAGTGAGGTGCTGGAGACCTGCACGAAATAATTCAACCGATGGCTTGGCTCGTAGTGAGAACAGCAGTGAGTTCCAATCGACAATGGTACGCAGTAAGGAGTGTACTTATAGTAGTCGGTTCGAGGAGTGAATGTCAGTGGGTCGTATGACCTGGTTTGATGAGAGCAGGTACATGGTTGACCAACTGGAACTGGAGACAGGTTGTTGACGGCTTCGTAGAATGCTACTAAGCGACTATTTCTTCGGCGAACTGACAGAGGTGACCACTCAAGCTGACTGAGAAGACAGGTAACTGAGGTGGTGCGACGGTAGTCGTTCATTACAAAGCGAGCAGCTCGATGCTAACATGCTCGAGTTGGTGTAGATGACATAATTAGTGCGATACCGTGTAGCGACGTACTCGGACGTGGTAAGTGCTATTACCAGTGGAGGGCCCACAGATACAGAAAGCTATTACCAGTGAGGCGCCCACTGATATGAAATTCTATTACCAGTGGAGGAGCAATATAGCAGTGGGCGCCTCACTGGTAATAGATTTTTGTATCAATGGGCCCTCCACTGGTAATAGCAACTACAAAAATCTATTACCAGTGAGGCGCCCACTGATATGAAATTGTATTACCAGTGGAGGAACAATTTTAGTTTAAAAACATTCACCAGAGGGCGAAAACAGTATGCACATTATAAGACATCAGAAAAAAACATGTCAACTGAAAAAATAACTTTGAGGTAGGGCCAAGCGACTGGGGGCGGGCGTTAAGGCCCCTGCCCCCTCCTCAGACCCCTCCCCCACATCCCACCACCTTACTGCTAGGCCTATAACTAGCACTAACCCTTACTACATCTTATATAAACCCTTACTATATCTTATACCCTTATATAAATTTTTTTTCGCCTCACCGGTGATAGAATTTCGTATCAGTGAGCGCCTCACTGGTAATAGCTTTTACGCTCGGACGTAGCATATACTCCAGCGGGTATCAAAACGCACCTGCTGCTAAGGCTGTTAGCTTACTCAGCTAGCTTAGCTGGGTATCAAACAAAACTAAAGCAATTCAAGGGTCTCACAGTATGGGCACGACTCACTAGTCTCAACACCACTAGGGTTAGCTTCCCAGTGCGTGATACTCGGCTGACAGTTTTGTAGTCATCGGAATGAACCTAGCTTATAATAACAATAACAGTGAATTTATATAGTGCGTTTTTTGTAAAAGAACCCCAAACGTGCTGCGTGTGCTAGCCTAGTAGAAAGAAAAAAGAAAGGTTTTGAGGTGGTGCTTAAAAGATGAAAGAGAAAGACTACTGTCTCTAAGGTAAGCAGGAAGTGAGTTCCAATTCGAAGGGCCGGCGTATGCAAATGAACGTCCTCCGTACGAAGAAAGTTTCACACATGGGAAATCGAGATGACCACGGTCAGCCGATCGCAGGTGGCGACAGCCAGAGATGTTGGAGACGGGTTGGCAGTAGGTAGACAGGTATTCAGGAGCCATCTTGTGACCATATGCGACTTTCTATTCGTCGGCCATTGTAAATATAGCTCTATCTATCTTGTACCATTTTCGCGTTTTTTGACGTTGAATAATATCGTGACCTTGAAATCGGGGTTAGAGGTCACTCAATGTCATTGAAACTGGTGCCATTCATTCAAAAGCTTGGGTGCGGTTTCCTATTCGCCTTCTATAGTAAATGTGGCCGTATCTGTAGCCGTTTGTGAGATATAGCGTCAAAGACTGATGTGACCTTGAAAACAGGGTTAGAGGTCATTCAAGGTCATCGGAAATGGCACCATTTGATAGATCGCATACGAGTTCCTATTCGTCTTCCATAGTAATGGCGATATCTTGTATCGTTTGCAAAATATAGATACGATACGATACGATACGATACGATAGTGTGT
>Ga0209339_1001555_pt1 | contig 10009 bp, 4 predicted proteins | sample OlaalgELextract3_FD_187376 | JGI IMG/M metagenome (GOLD analysis project Ga0209339, IMG submission 187376) | Olavius algarvensis symbiont microbial communities from Tuscany, Italy - Type A ELBA extract 3 (SPAdes) (version 2) | ecosystem: Host-associated > Annelida > Digestive system >...
ATATCACCTGTTTTGTGATTTTTGCAGTTTTAGATGTGTCACTCGCCGTTAACTTGTGTATAAACTGCAGTTTTTTACATTTATATTTCACCCATATGCCCAGAAGCCCCCAGTGGATGGATTTGTACCAAATTTGGTTTAGGGGGTCCTCTCGCGGACGTAATCAATTGTGCGGAATTTTGTTGCCGTCGGCTCATGGGTGTCGATTCTGTAAGGGGTCAAAATTCGCAATCTCCCATTGACTTTGCCGGTCGCCGTTAACACAGTGCTGGCGCTACCGCGCAGCCTGTGACAAGAAGCTCAGCTGTCGCAGAGAGACCGCGCGATGCTTCGTGTCATTGAATATTTCACTAAGTTACTTAAGATCACTCAAGGTCATTTGAAGCGGTACCATTCGAAAGCTTGGGAACCGTTTCCTATTCGCATGTTATAGCACCTATAGCCCGTGAGGGGTGTTTGGTAAGCAAGAAGTTTGCAAGCGGCGTGCAGCCACATCGTTCCGCAGACAACTGTGTACGCCTTGTTTATGTAATGTTGCAAGATTTCATTTGAGTAACTTTATTGCATTCTAGGCCTTTCAATAAAAACTTTAGTTTGCATGTGTTATGTATACAAGTAACTCTGCTGTCGCAAAGAGGCCGAGCGTTGCTTTTCATGTCTGTCAGCTTCAACAGTACAAGACGTCGAGTAGAGTCTTTTATTGTTAGTTACGTAGGCTACAGATTTATCACTGCGTGCAGTTAAATGCGCTGTTGTTTCTTTGGCGTAACGTTAAGGCTTCTTGTCATAAACATTTAGTCGTGTTTCCCGCAATCAACACCGCCGCTTACTACCAGCGATGTGTCACAACTTACGGCGGGACGGTGGCCGTGGTCCACCGGCGACCGTGTTGACAATACCTGGCTTGCTGCAGCCTTAACAGCAGGCAATTAAGCCAGATATAGGCTCAGAATCGCGATTTCTGTCTACCCCACCTGCATTCGACGCCAGTAGCGTACCCACGGGGGGAGCACAGGGGGGGACACGTGCACCAACCCCAATCCGGTCAGGTCGTGGGAATTGCCGATCCGATGAGAAAATTTTTGTGTTGGGGTGGGTGGGGGTCCTGTGGGACCAACTTAAGCAACATTATGGTGAATGATCTGGGCGAAAACAGTTTGTAATCCATCAATAATATTTGTATAAAGTGCCCGCCGTATGACGATAGAGAGCGAATCGTATGGACCGATGTGTTAGGCCTATAGCTTGTGAATTACAGCGAGGCCTACAGTATGTGTAGGCCGCTTTTCTGATTATTTTTTCCCTTCGTGTTGTTTGTTTTTATTTGCAACGAAGGACGTTTGAAGATAATAGACGACAGTGCGTATATTTAAGGCCTGTACATTATGAGAAGACTAGGCTATCGCTGACAAGTCGCACGTCGCAATTTTTGCACTACGTATTCAAGCAACTGTATGGTGTGAGTGTCCGGGAAAATAGAACACAAACTAGGCCCTACATGCAACCTGTTGAAATGTTGGAATTAAGTTCTTTAGTTTTAATCAGTTTCTCCACCTTTTGAGTGCATTATAGATCGGCATATTTACGCACGGGTACCAACAGGCGTGGGCAATGGGGACACTTGCCCCCCCCCCCGCTGTAAAAGCCAAATGGCTAGATTAGCTTCAGTTACCACGTTTTCGTCCGCATAAATAGAACCAAAATGTCACCAGACATGTTCTACGGGTTCAGAATATGTTTAAATGCGTTGGCGGTCGGGGCTACGCCCCGAACCCCGCTGAGGAACCTTACAGTGCTCCCCCATATCTCCCAGCTGCATTTGAGCCTTTTTGAGAGGAGGGGACGGTGGAGTAGAAAGTGAAATGTACCATGACAGCAAATCACAGCATACCAAATAACACCACACCGTAACTAACTAATGATAATAATTATACATTAATCAGTTATATGGTATTCTGTGGCAGACTACTTTACTTGCCAGTTTATCTCAGATTGTAACAATAGGAATTATGCTATCAAAAATTGCCAACATTTCCTATAATCTAGCATCAAAATATGATGTCCAAATGAGCAAAAGGCTTAAGCTTCTGGGGGACTTCGTCCCCCAGACTCCCTACTGGGGCTCCGCCCCTGAACGCCGCTGGGAGACTTCCGTCCCCAGACTCCCTGTGCCCCCTACCTCAAAATACTGGCTACGCCACTATTCGACGCTTCCGTTAGGGGGGTTCCCGTCGGAATATTGCCATGCCATTTGGTATGGAAAAACTAGAATGGCTTGGCTACCCGAGGGTGAAAAAAGTTCGAAGATATATTTATTCATTTTGACAGAATATACGAACGTGACAGACACAGAGACAGACAGACACCACATGATCGCATAGGCCGCGCTTGCATAGCATCGCACGGCAAAAATTATCATACAGGGTGTTTCAAAAAAGTAGCCCCCAAAACATTTTGGAATATTTTCATTTCGGTTAAGTCTTTTTACACAAAATTTTGCAAATTTGTTGGCAATTCATATCCACATATATCTACCAATTTTTGTAGATTTACCTTAATATTTCATCAAATGGCGCTAATTTTTCCACGAGTACCCATCGTTTCCATCATGTCAAGTTTTGAGTATTCATCCAGAAAATGTGATTGTAAACAATCGAAAACTGATTTTTAACGCGCGACGCATATGTATAGCGCGGACTATGCCGTGGCAAGATGTCTGCCTGTCTGTCCGTCACACGCCGGTATTCTGTCTAAACGGTTATACATATCCTCAAAGTTTTTTCACCATCGGGTAGCCCCGCCATTCTGGTTTTTCCGTACTAAACAGGATGGCAATATTTCGACAGGGACCCCCCTAATGGGGGCGGTGTTTCCAGGGCATCTTGCAAAATCCCAAAGTTTGGGCCCAATTTTGGCCATTTAAGCGCGAATATATCGAAAACAGCTTTACATAGCCTATCAATTAGTGCTTAACATCAGCTCGACGAGACCTTTCTAAAAAATGTAAGTCGTGGGGCGTTCTCCATAAGGCCAATTATGTTCCATGTTTGCGTATTTTTGCAGCATCGTCAACTTTGAAGTTTTATAACTTTTTAACGGTTGAAGATAGAGGCATACAATCTGCGAGGCGAATGTTACGCATGAAAAGTGCTTTCTAACAAGAAGCTCAGCTGTCGCAGAGAGACCGCGCGACGCTTCGTGTCATTAATGTTTCACAAAGTCACTCAAGATCACTCAAGATCATTATAGATAGAAATGACGTTTTTTAGAACGGCGTAAGTCCCTATTCGTTGTAACTATGTATCTAGTACCGTTTCTGAGACATTAAGCTTTAAATAATGGCGTGACCTTGAAATCTGTGTATGAGGTCGTTCAAGGTCATTTACAGTGGCGCCATTCGATAGACCATGTCTTACTTTCTATTGGTTGGCCATTGTAAGTATAGCTCTACCTTATACCGTTTCGAGTTATATGACGTTGAGTAATATCGTGACCTTAAAAACTAGGTTACGGATAACTCAAGGTCATTGAAACTGGTGCCATTCGAAAGCTTGGGTGCTGTTTCCTATTCGCCTTCCATAGTAAGTATGGTACTATCTTGTATCGTCTGCGAGATACAGCGACTTATTGGTAGAAAATCGCGAAATTTTTATACACCACCTTTATTTATAGCCCCGCAGGGGTGACCCCGTTGGAATTTCGTGAAGATGTTTGATGCTGATAAAACTAGAATGATTGAGCTCCGTACGGTGAAAAAAACTATGACAGTATGTTAAGCCGTTCACAGGTAGCGCAGTAGCGCTGCACTGTGTTAAGGCCCATAGGCAAAGTCAATGGAGAAGCCCAAAATTTAACCCCCTGTAAAATTTACACCCCTTAAAGATCAGACTTTGCACACGTAACTATATCGTGGACATCTACCCCTGTGCAAAATTCCATTTCAATATCTTTACGGGGAGCTTACCGCCAAACATGTAAAGTATTACGCATTTTCGTTGTTCTGTCCTGTTGTGTCCTGGTCATACTTTTTTTCTCGCAACTGCGCCAGGTCGAACCCCTGGACGGATTTTAACCGTTTATGGCTTAAATGACGCGTCATCACCCAAGGATGTGCTTTTTGGGGGTTTGGATGACGACCCGTAATTTCAATGGGTTCAAACCCCCAAAAAGGGGGTGTGGTTTGGAATTTTCCAGCCAAACTGGCAAAATTATAAAATCGCAATATCGCCGGCGGGGAAGATCGGATCGACACCAAATTTTGACAGGATAATCGAACCGCATAGTTGACTTCGTGTGTGGTTCAGAATAGTAAAATTCAAATTTAAGATGGCGGACGGCTTCCATATTGCAAAATGTTGGAAACGGTATTATAACTCGCCTATCAATGGACCGATTTGGATGAAACTTGGGTGGTCGCATCCCATCACGTTCCCGACATGTCCAGCAGACCATTGAACATTCAGCAGTTATGGACGTTTGGAGGCCGAACGCGTGAACTAATTTTGATGAAATTTAGTACACAACAGCAAATTAGGACCACAATAGCAGTCACGTGATCAAATATTAAAATTTATAAAATTCAAAATGGCGGCCGGCCGCCATGTGAGAAAATATTGAAAATACCATAACTCGCCTCCCAGTGGACCGATTGGGACGAAATGTGGGTGGTCACATCCCGTCATGTTCCCGACATGTCTACCATGATGTGGTTGCCATGGCAACGGCCGTTGCCTAGCAACGGCGTATGGGCGTCTGCAGGCCGAACGCGTGAACCAATTTTGATGTAATTTTGTACACAACAGCAAATTGGGACCACAATGACAGTCGTGTGATCAAATATTAAAATTTGTAAAATTCAAAATGGCGGACGGCTGCCGTGTTGAAATATATTGGAAATGCCATATCTCGCCTCCCAATGGACAGATTGGGACGAAGCTTGGGTGGTCGCATCCAACCAACACCTCTACCGCAAAAACCTTTTCCTTGGTGTTGGTCGTTACTGCTAATCGCACAGTGAACGTTCTGGTTTTATGGGGTGTAGAGATAAAAAAAATCCACAATTTTGATGAAACTTGGATGACTGTGTGCCTGTGTTACAAAAAAAATAAAATCTGATAGAAAAACAGCAAATATTACTGCAAAAACCTGTTACATACACGGCCCAGTGGAGTACTAGAAGAAACCAAATGATTTTTGCTGTTTTAGATGTGTCATTGAACAATGGGCCTTAACAGTGATAAAACTTCTAAGGTTTTTTGTAGTGATTTCATCTAATACCGGAACGTGACGGACAGACGGGCAGACAGACGGACGGACAGAATTGCTGTATCATTATCGCGCGTCAGTATGCTGACGCGCGATAAAAATTAACGGCGGCGTCGAATGTACGTGGTCGACGAGCTATCAGTGCTGGAAGTAACGTGCCGTCAACACTCGGGCAGTATGCGTCCTATTGTGTCAACCCTCGACGCGTGATACACAAATACCGCTGTACCACGCACATCAGCGGTCGCGCGTTTGTCACAAGTGATATTGCAAAAATTTTAAAAAATGTAACATATTGTTGCTTATACATGATTCTCCTGAGGGGCCCCATTACTTACACTTTAGAAAGCTCTCGTCAAGCTGGTGTTAAGCTCTAATTGACGTGTAACGCTCCGACTTACCGTTTTCGAGATATTCGTGGTCAAGTGCCTTTTAGAGGGCCCAAAACCGACCCCCTTTTTTGGTGTCACATTTGGTAACCCCCAAAGATATCGCAACCAAAAGTGAGACTTTCTGACTGATTGACATATCTACCATCGTGAAGACCGAACAGAAAGATACAAACATACAAAGAACTAGACGTTGGCATGTGACGATATCATGCCAACCGGATGGACGCCCAAGAGTGGACGCGTACATTTAGCCGAGGGCAGTAATGTAGTTGTTTTAGAATTACCGTATTCTACGGAGTTCTGGCGGGAGAGCAGGCAGTTTGTGTGTGGGGTCCGAAAATATGGAAAATTTAGTCACATTTTTGACCCACCCTGTAGTTTAAGTACAGCTAACGTCTGCCGTCTGTCACGTGTAAAAGTTTCGGAAACCTGCGTTCAGCCATTCCAGAGATAAAGACTGAGATCCGCAAATTTCGACAAATTGTGTAATATGACGCGTGGAGCTCAGGGGTTTGTAGGCCAAAGTTCACCAAACCTTGCACACGTGTAGAGCAACCATCTGTGCTTAACAAGTTTTTTTTCAGAATTACTGATTCTGCTGCGTTCGGGTGTGAGAGCAGAAAGTTTGCGGGCGGGGTCTGAAAATATGCCAAATTTCGTCACTTTTTGGCCCACCCTGTAGTTTAAGGAGGACCAGGAGAAAATCCAAGTAGTAACTTCTCTATTCACACTCAAGGTACACCACGTGTAAAAGTTTCGCGAACTTCCGTTAACCTGGGCCGGAGCATAAGGCGGCCATAAAAAAAATAAATAACATTCGCAAAACATAACATGGACTTCGCTCAAGCTACGCTGAGCGGGCGTCCGTAATTACAGATTTAATATCAGACAAAAAGTTTGTCGATAAAAAGTTTGAAGATATGTATAACCGTTTCGACAGAATACCGGCGTGTGACGAACGGACGGACAGACAAACAGACAGACGGACAGACAGACATCTTGCGACGGCATAATCCGCGCTGTGCATAGCATCGCGCGGTAAAAATTCGGCATGTGTGTACTGTATGTTACTTAGCCTATAGGCAGCCAAATGGCTGGGCCTATCGGGACCAAACTTGGCACACGGATTCATCTTGACCCATGGAGTGCGTCTCGAGAATGGAAGCGCCGCATGTGACAGAGGCGGAGACGCTCACAGTATTGCCGTTTCTGTACAGTACCTAAAACAGCAGCAGTATAAGAAACGAGTTGGAAAAACAGTCTCGTAGCCTATATTAACTCCGTCCGGATGGCGGATATAACAGCCAGTGTGTTAATATCATTTCGTATAGCTGTCTGTGTGTAGATCCGTATGTTAAAGTCTGGCTGCTAATCGACGGCAAGAAGACGGAGAAGCGAAAGACGCCGGTGTTCGAGCGAACCCTGAACCCCACGTACAACGAACTGTTCATGTTCCGGTTTCCTTACGAGCGCGTTCGCCAGGCGTCGCTGGCCGTCAGCGTCATGGACAAGGACAGGTTCGGGCGCAACGAGCTGATCGGGCAAGTCGTACTCGGTGCGAAGAGCGGCCAGACTGAGGTGAAACACTGGAACGACATGTTCGCCAAGACACGACAGCCTGTCGCACGCTGGCATGTACTGAGGGACTTCCGGTGAACTGTTGCTCGTCACTTCCGGTTCCGGTTCAACACTTAGGCGTAGAGGCAGATATAGCAAATGCAGCACCAGTTAAGACTGTGGTAGTATTTTAATACTTCAGTAAATTCTGCGTTCTGTCGCCATTTAACCGTTACACTCTTTCTATTTCTTTTCCGAAATCTGACGTCACATCGTACTCATGGGTAGATATCTTGGTTATTTTATGATTATGTGGTTTTGGTCATGTTTTCGTTGCATTTGTATATAAAACGCAATATTTCGGTTGTCATCTCACGCTAATTGAAAACGGAATTTGTACGTCTGTCCGTCCGTCATGTTCCGGCATTAGATAAAAATGGCTTAATATATTGTCATAATTTGTTCACCAAAGGGAAGCTCAATCATTCTACCTTTACCAGCATCAAACATCTTCACGAAATTCCGCCGGGGTCACCCCCTGCGAGGGTGCTAAATACAGGTGGGGTATAAAAATTTCCCGATTTTCTACCGATAATTCGCTATATCTGGCAGACGATACTAGATAGCGCCATAGTTGCTATGGAAGGTAAATAGAAACTCGTATGCGATTGCGATCTATCAAATAGTGCCATTTCCAACGATCTTGAACGAACCCTGACCTGTTTTCAAGGTCACACTACTCTTTGACGCTAAATATCTCACAAACGGCTACAGATACGGCCATAGTTACTATAGAAGGCGAATAGGAAACAGCACCCAAGCTTTCGAATGGCACCAGTTTCAATGACCTTGAGTGACCTCTAAGCCAGATTTCAAGGTCACGATATTATTCAACGTCAAACAACTCGCAAACGGTACAAGATAAAGCTATAGTTACAATGGCTGACCAATAGGTCTGCCGAACCGCGCCATTTTCAACGACCTTGAACGATCCGAAACCCAGATTTCAAGGTCAGGCCATTCTTTGACGCTGAATATCTCCAAAATGGCTGCAGATACGGTCATAGTTACTATGTAAGGCGAATAGGACACCATACCCAAGCTTTCAAATGGTATCATTTTCAATGACCTTGAGTGACCTGGAACCCACATTTCAATGTCACGATAATATTCAACGTCGAATAACTCGACTAATAGTAAGTCGTATATGATCTATCGAGTGGTTCCGTTTCCAGTGACCTTGAGTGACCCTTAACCTAGATTTCAAGGTCACGGTGTAATATAGGTGCCCTCAACGTATTGTGTGCGCAGATGCCGCGCGACTACGCGATCTATTTGCGATAGCTAAGTTCTTGTTATTTTTGCAACAGCTTTGATTTTTGCTGTTTTAGTTGTGTGATGTCGTCCTTAGACGTCGTTTTAAACTGCTAAGTTTTTTACAATTATGATAATAACAAATACGATCGATATGAACAAAACTAAATTTGCACTCGAAGAGTTGATGAATGTGACGGACGTTGTGAGGTAGGCTATTGTTGTTACTGACTGTACTAAGAAGCTGTACTTGAATCGTGAACCGGTGACTCGACAGCGTATCGGTAATTGACTTAATGTCATCGTAGCTTTAGGCCTGTAGCTAGACAATAACGATTTGATAAACGACGTGGCAAAAGCTGGCTAAACAAAAAGTGTGCGGTCTCGATGACCGACACGAGATGCGATGTCATGATTGCGTTTATCCGTTGCGATCTGTGGACCTTGACGTTTTACCGTTTTACCGCGCGATGCGTATGCATAGCGCAGACTATGCTGTTTTGTTGTGAGATGTCTGTCGGTCGGTCCGTCCCTCCGTCTTGTAACTAGTACAACTCTTTTTCCATCAGCCGTCTACAGCTGCTGATGCTAGCACATTATACTGATGCTGCTGCTGCAGCTGCTGCTGCTGTTGCTGCTACAGGCGTGGTTAAATGTGGGGGCCCTACGACAACCTTGAGCGAATTATCGAAATATTCAACACATGAAATGAAGCATGTCGCGACATTTCTGCGACAGCTTCTTGTACTTCTAAAGTTTACAGCGTATAGCAGTTCATGTGCTCCGTACTTCTATACCAGGTTTGAAGTTCGTATCCCTACCTAGTGACTTTTGTTTTAGGCGCAGGCTACAAATAGTCTTTTGTTACTTACATATACTTAATTCTTCTGTTCATCAGTTATGATGTATTTCTTGTCTGAGCATTGTGGTCTTGTGACGTTGACCTTTGACTCTTTGACGTCAGAACTACCGCAACTTACACGTGACATGGGAAACATTCGTTCGCTGTTTACAGCTCGTCATTGTTATAACAATGAGTGGCCAGCATAGATAGGCTTAGGCCTGTCTGGCAACCTGCCATCTGTTGCTGTACGTCTTGTGCTTATATTTTGTCTTATTGGCGAATAAATGTCAAGTTGAGTTAGAGACAGACACCGGACAGACGGATTGACAGACAACTTATGAACAGACGGAGTGCAGTCCGTAATGGACCGCATCACAGTTATTTTACTGTGAAAGAATTTTTTTGTGCGAAGTGTGGTTGGCGGTTTGGCTTAGTGGTAACGCGTTGGCCTCGATCAACGTAGTTGTGCTACGTCAGACCCGGTTAGTATCAGGATGGGTGACCGTCTGTGGACGGGTAAACCATCTCGGTATGTAACCAGCCAGCTAGGTCGACTCAGCCTTCTACCCTCTGTGGGACGGTAAAATGAGTATCAGCTTACGGGCTGAGTAATAATAATAAATGGCGATGGTGGGTG
>Ga0209339_1001556_pt1 | contig 10008 bp, 8 predicted proteins | sample OlaalgELextract3_FD_187376 | JGI IMG/M metagenome (GOLD analysis project Ga0209339, IMG submission 187376) | Olavius algarvensis symbiont microbial communities from Tuscany, Italy - Type A ELBA extract 3 (SPAdes) (version 2) | ecosystem: Host-associated > Annelida > Digestive system >...
CCGCCAACCCCCAAAAGGGGAGAAGACACATCCGGAACCAGAGTACGCCTGCATGCGAACTTTGGCGTGAATCGGCCCGCGGGTTGTCGAGAAATCGTTGACGAACAAACAAACAAACAAACATACAGTAAACCAAATACCTCGCCCTTCGCTCTACGAGCGAATGGCGGGTAATAATAATATTGTTTGAAAACCGTCAATTTGTGCCGCGCGATGCTATGCAGAGGCGCGGCCTATGCCATGGACTCCTATAAGATGCTGTTATATAGGACTCCATGCCTATGCCGTCATGCGGTGTCTGTTGGTGTGTCTGTGTTTCTCTGTCACGTCACTCCACGCCATTCAAAGGTCATTCAAAGAAATGACACTGTTCAGTAGAGTGTGTTTGTAAGTCTGTATTAGAATTGCATTGAAACGATGTCTGTATAGAACTCAATAGAACACCAACTTTATGGCTAATTAAACACGCAGAGCAACGGATATCTGTCTATCGCTTCCGTGGATACTGTCGAAACAAAAAAAGTGTGGCCGACCGGTGAGGCCGACACGCTATACCCCGCCGGCCGCTAATGAAACATGTACAGCATTGGACCAAAACAGCTCAGACTGATGTCACGACCTTGCGACCTTGTGACCTTGGAGGTCATAGAGGCTATGGCTGATGCGGGTCGTCGTCCTACATCGGTTTACTAAGATAGAAGTTCGTAGGCCTTGCCATTCGAAACATATAGCAGACGATGAGTGACAGCATTAATGGGCCTGGTGACCTTCATCTTTGACCTGTTAACCTTCGAACTGGTAGGCTAATCGCATTAAATGTGGCGAACCTTCGTTACGAATTAGGGAACTCTACGACTTCGCGTTCTAGAGTTATTCGCTATGTTAACGAAGGATGGACAGACAGACAGACACCAAGCCAAAAGCAACGGTATACTACCCCCTTCCCTACCCCAGCGGGCATGATAAGCGCATGTTGAAAACGTTTTCACCAGCGCTTTACCACATCATTCTGGATTTTCCTCACTGAATGTCATGATAATATTCAGACAAAAACCCATCGCCCTAAAGGGGCGTTGAATGCACATAGTATAGGAAACAAGAAGCTCAGCTATCGCTGACAAACCGCTCGATGCTGGTTTGTAAAGTTGTTGAACGTGACGGACGGACAGACAGACAGACGGATGAACAGACAGACAGCGCATGACAGCATAAACCGCGCTTGCATAGCGTCGCGCGGTAAAAACGCCTCGCAGCAATGTACCCATCTATCTACAACAGTTTCCAGTTATTCGAACCACAATTGCAAAAAATCGCCATTTTTACGTACCCCGGCCTTCATTTTTTGTTTGCCCTGGGGACGCCCCTGTGAAAATCACGCAAAACGTTGCATGAATGAAAAGACAATTCAGTGCTTGCCAAACCCCTCGCAGCATGTACGTATCTTTATTCAATAGTTTCAAAATTATACGATGCTTAAGTCAATGCGTAAGTCCATAAGTTGCTATTTTTACCACATTTTTGTTTCCCCTGGGGTCGCCCCTGGCGCAATGGCGCTAAGTGTTGCATGGATAAAAAAAGAATTCGATGCTTACAAATTGCCTAGCTGCATGTGCCTATATAACTATAACCGTTTCTGCGATAGAGCGAGATATTGGTGAAAATAATGGTCAAAAAGTGATGTTTGATGTGGAAAAACTACAATGGTGTGGCTACCCGAGGCTGAAAAAATTTCGAGGATAAGTTCATTCGTTTTGACGTGAACCACGAATGTGACAGACGGACAGACGGACGGACGGACAGACAGACACCGCATGACAGCATAGACCGCGCTTGCATAGCATGGCGCGGTAACAACGCGATTGCCAATCACTATGTGGCTTCACCGCGAACTGCTTAACGCTACTATAGCCAGGTGTCATCAACACGAATACACGCGGACTGTGGCATCTTCTAACGTTGCGCAACAAACAAGAGAACAGCATTTAACTATTAATTAAATTTCTTACTCATAAAGTTAATTACTAACCTGAAGAAATAATATACACGGATGAACGTCGACAGATGGTCGTAAGTTTACTGCAGCGCCATACATCGAAATGTATTTGTTCACGTCACTCAGAAAAACGCGTGGTCGCTGCTGCCTCGAGTATACGACCACACACAGGGCGTGGTCGTACACTCGAGGCAGTGTCCAGGGTTGCCCAGTCCACGTGTTGTGCATGTGCACGTGGTGATAAAGTTGCTGCAGCTGCTGGCCTTGACACGCACTTACAGTAAAACTCGGTGAAATTGCCATGTTGATACAGCGCGTTAAAACACGTGTATCGGAGACGATACGACAGCTGACACTCGTCAAAGCCCAAACTACCTTTAAAACCCAAAAATATTACATATGGCGAAAAAACAATTTTCCATATGGCGGATGCGATTATTGTCAGTCCAATGCTATGCATGGACTGGACAAAATATAAATTTACCTCTGTCTGTCTGTCTGTGTGTGTGTCTGTGTCCGTCACACGTTCTCGCCTACAGGTCAGACCCTTTAGCCACCTTAGGGCCCGACATTAACCCCCCCCCGGACATAAACCCCACGAAAATAAAACCCCGGGACATATACCCCCGGACATATACCCCCCGGGAAATGTACCCCCCAGACATAAACTTTCTGATATATACCCCTTAACATACCTTGAAAACCAGGTTAGGGGTCGTTCAAGGTGAATGAATATGGTGCAATTACATATACCATATACGAATTTATATTGGTCTGGCATTGTAAATAGCTCTATCTTCTGCCATTTTCGAGTTATTTGACGTTGAATAAAATCAGGCTTAGAGCTGACTCAAGGTCATTGAAATAGGCCCCAATCGAAAGCTTGGGTGCGGTTTACTGTTCGTCTTCTATAGCCTAGTAACTATGGCGATATCTTGTATGCTTTGCAGGATATATCAACTTATTGGTAGAAAATCGCGAAATTTTTATACCGCACCCGTATTTAGCGCCCCCTCGTAGGCGGTGACGCAGTCAGAAGTTTTTGAAAATGTTTCATGCTGGTAAAACTAGAATGATTGAGCTATCGTATGATGAAAAAACTATGACGATATATTAAGCCGTTTTTATCTGACACCGGAACGTTACGGACGGACAGAGAGACAGACAGACAGACAGATTTGCTATATTTCCGTTGCTTATTGCATGGCTCAATCTACTCGTCTGACGGATCGACAACGATACCTCCGTCAGGCTTATAAACATAACTTATACCTCCTGTGACCTTGTCCTTTGACCACCTGACCCCCAGGTCGACCGTTTATGCACTTACCGCGCGGAAGAATAACGCCAATTCGCACTACAAGTAACTATACTGTCACGTGTTCCGTGGTAGCGGTCATTGAGGGCTATAACTTGTTAACAGTTTCCTGTCCGTAGCGTACACAGTGACACAGCGCCCGTAAGACGCCATTTAAGGTTTGGTCCCATTGCCCCAGCGAAGGAATGCAAGAAGCCGAATACCTGTATGCATACAAGTGACCCGCACAGTGCCATCCTATATAAATGCATGTATAATGACGCTATTTGCGCGGCAATTGTTACGTGGCGGTGCATCACTGTACGTTCTTCCATGGGCGAAACAACGATGGCGACTATGTCTGACATTAGCTCACAACAAACCATCAGATACTGAAGCAGTAATACGGCATAGACAGTTGTACTAGCTTACCATAAAACAATGTTTGCAACCAAAATTGACAGGGGTCCCGGCTAAAACAGCATCCAATAACTTTTGCACCACTATTTATTTTTTGCAACTATCGAAAGCATATCAAGTAAATATTCCCCAGTGTATCGTCGTCAAAGCCATTGACCAATGGCAAACACTTCTGCCGATTGGCATCAAAATGAATGCACTTCTTTCTACCTCTCGATGGCACCAGTTTCATAGCGCGGACTATGCCGTCACAAGATGTCTGTCTGTCCGACGTCCTTGATACACCGCCAAGACATACGTGACACAGGTGACACAACATAAAAATTTCAATATAATCTGTTACCCGGCCTGCCCACACAGGACGCGCTAAGACTGGGTAGACTTGGTTGCCTGATTACGCGCCACGGTGTTATACCCTTCCAATGACAATCACTCACTAGGCATGAACGGGCCTAGTGTATAGTAACTACGTTGATCCAGTCCAACGTGTTACCGCTACCATCAACGATCAATATACTAACACGGTATTGATGTATAATGTTCCATTGCTCTATACTGTTTTAATATGTCCATTAAATGGTTAATATGGTGTTCTAGTCCCGGCACATACTGGCAAAATGCCAACAAAGTGGAATTCAACAATATCAACTTTGTTGCACGTTCAACTTTGTTGCCGGCAACAACTTGAATATTTATGAGTCACGTGATGAAAAGACAATTCAATGCTTGCCAAACCACTCGCAGTATGTACCTATATATCTTCAATAATTTCCGAGTTATACGATGCTTAAGTCAATGCGTAAGTTCCAAAAACGGCATTTTTACCACATTTTTGTTTCCCTGGGGACGCCCCTGGGGCAATCATCCTAAATGTTGTATAGATTGAAAGATAATTCGATGCTTACAAAGTGTCTCGCAGCATGTACCCATATATCCTCAACAGTTTCCCAGATATTCGAACCGCAGGTGCAAAAAAATCGCTGTTTTCGCGTACCAGCCAACATTTCTGTTTACCCTGGAGACGCCCCTGCAACTATAACGCAATATGTTGCATGGATGGAAAGACAATTAAATGCTTGCCAAACCCCTTGAAGCATGTATCTATATATCTTCAATAGTTTCCGAGTTATACAATGCTAAATTCAATGCGTAAGTCCAGAAATCGCTATTTTTAGCAAATTTTTCTTTCCCTGGGACCTGGGTACGCCCCCGAGGCAATCACGCTACATGTTATCTGGTTGGAAAGAGAATTTGATGCTTACAAATTGTCTCGCAGCATGTGCCGATCTGCCTATAACCGTTTCTGAGATAGAACGACATATTTGTGAAAAAATCGTCATTTTATCATACCCCCTGCATTCGACGCCCCCGTTAGGGGGGGTTCCCGTCGGAATGTCGGCACCCCCTTTGATATCGAAAAAATAGAATGGTATCGCTACCCGACGGTGAAAAAAATCGAACATATGTTTATTCGTTTTGACGTCATCCACGACGTGACGGACAGACGGACGGACAGACACTGCGTGGCAGCAAAGACCGTGCATATGCATCGCATCGCGCGGTAAAAATGGGTTAATAGTAAAGTCCGGTGAGGCCATTTGGGATTTATTGAGTTCACAAACTTACAGGCCGTAGAGTAAGATGGGGATGCATTTGCTTTTAACCAACTGAAGGGTCACTTCTTCAGAAGCTATTCGTCCGATTTTACCATAGACACTGTTAGCAGCTTTATAGAACGAACGTTTAGCGTGATCTATTGAACGTTTAAATCGACGGAAACGAGAAAAGTAGACACAAAGATCTCTAATTTCAGATACCCACGCTATAACGGAGCCTGTCGAGCTGGTTATGTTAGCGCAGACAGCGTCACAGTGCGGTCCGATGCGCATACAGCATGATTTTTATCGCGCGCTGCTATGCAAGCGCGGTGTTTGCTGTCATGCAGTCTCTGTCCCTCTGTCCGTCCGTCCGACACGTTCGTGGATCACGTGAAAACGAATAAACATATGTTAGACATTTTTTTCACCATCGGATAGCCGACATGTCCGCCATGACGCTGTTGCCATGACAACGGCTGTTGCCCAGCAACGACAAATTGTACATTCAGCAGTTATGAGCATCTGGAGACCGAACGCATGAACCAATTTTAATGAAATTTGATAAGCAAACGCAAATTAGAACCACAATGACAGTCACCTGAACAAATATTAATTTTTTTTTAAATTCAAAATGGCGGACGGCCGCCATGTTGGAAAATAGTCAAAATGTCATAATTCGCCTACCAATGGACCGACTGAGACCCAACTTGGGTGGTCATATCCCATCCTGTACCCGACATGTCCCCATGATTCGGTTGCCATGGCAACAGTCGTTGCCTAGCAACGGCGAATTGAACATTCTGCAGTTATAGGCGTCTGGAGGCCGAACGTGTGAACCAATTTGGATGAAATTTGGTACGCAACAGCAAGTTAGGACCGCAATGACAGTCATTAGATCAAATATTACACGAAGTTCAGCTATAGTACAGAGGCCGTCCGTCTACCAAGTTTGAACTTCGTAGACCTTATCGTTCGGAAAATACGGCGCATTTAGTGTGTCAGCTGTCTGTCGACAACAGTTTCCCAGTTATTCGAACCACAATTGCAAAAAATCGTCATTTTACGTACCCAGGCCTTCATTTTTTTGTTTGCCCTGGGGAGGCCCCTGCGGGAATCACGCAAAACGTTGCATAAATGAAAAGACAATTCAGCGCTTGCCAAACCCCTCGCAGCGTGTACCCATCTATCTTCAACAGTTTCCCAGTTATTCGAACCGCAAGTGCAAACAAGAAGCTCAGCTATCGCTGACAGACCGCGCGATGCTGGTTTGTAAAGTTGTTGAGGTATGGCAGGACTTTTTGTCAGAATACGTAGACAAGAAGTTCACGTACATATGCTACAGACGCTTTGGGACGGAAAAACTAGAATGGTGTCGCTACCCGACAGTGAAAAAAATTTCGAAGATATCTGTATTCGTTTTGACGTGATCCACGAACGTGACAGACGGACACACAGACAGACACTGCGTGACAGCATAGACCGCGCTTGCATCGCATCGCGCGGTAAAAATCACATTTTTCACGTACCGCAGCCCACATTTTTGTTTCCCCAGGAGACGCCCCTGCGATTATAACGCAATATGTTGCATGGATAGAAAGACAATTCAATGCTTGCCAAATCCCTCGCAGCATGTACCTGTCTAGATCTTCAGTAGTTTCCGAGTTATACGATGCTGAAGTCAATGCGTAAGTCCAAAAATCCCTATTTTTACCACATTTTGGTTTCCCCTGGGGACGCCCCTGGAGCAATCACGCTAAATGTTGTATGTATGGAAAGAGAATGTGATGCTTATAAATTGTCTCGCTGCATGTGCCCATCTAACTATAACCGTTTCTGAGATACAGCGAGATATTGGTCGAAAATCATCAAATTTTTCATACCCCCTTGCATTCGACGCCTCCGCAAGGGGGGTTCCCGTCGGAACATCGCCACCCTGTTTGGTAGGGAAAAACCAGAATGGTGTGGCTACCAGATGATGAAAAAATTTTGAAGAGATGTTTATTCGTTTTGACCTGATACACGAACGTGACGGACAGACGGACAGACACCAGGTGACGGCAATAGCCGCGCTATGCATATCATCGTACGGCAAAGATTGATAAAATTCAAAATGGCGGACGGCCGCCATGTTGGAAATATATTCGCAATGCCATAACTCGCCTACCAAACGACCGTCTGGGACACAACTTGGGCAGTAACATGCCATCATGTCCCCGACATGTCCCCCATGATGCGGTTGCCATGGCAACGGCCGCTGCCTACCAACGACGCATTGAACATTCTGCAGTTATGGGCGTCCGGAGGTCGACCCACGAACGGAATCAAACAAGGGGGTTATGAGCTAGGGGTATTTGTCCGGAGGCGGGGGTTTGGTCGGACACGTCCGGAGACAATAGGAGACAACAGAACAGAATTTATTAGAATTTTATGCAGTAGTAAATCTGAAGCCGGAGTAACTAGTAATAAAATAATTGCGCTGTAGGTATGTTGAAAAGCTGACTATATATATACAGACATACACGTAGCTTCGCGCAGCCTATCTGCGACAGCTGGTCTTCTTTTTTGGATGCTGATGAGGATTGAGGACCGTATATATACTTGCCTACACAAAATAAATCAGGGTACGGTGTCAGTGCATTTTCAGTTTTTTACCACACGATGCTATGCATAGCGCGAACTATGCTGTCATAAGATGTCCGTACGTCCGTCCGTCTGTCCACCTGTCAGTCATACACCGATATTCCATCAAAGCAGCTAAACGTAGCCCATCATCATCAAACGTTTTCCACTGTTGGGTAGCCGAACCATTCTGGTTTTCCATACCAAACGGTATGATATTATTTCGACGGCGACTCCCAAAAAATTGATTTTCGGCCAATATCTTGCTTTATCTTGGAAATCATACAAGATAGAGCTATAGTTACAATGGCAGACTGATGTGGTATGTGCTCTATCGAATGTCGTCACTTTCAATGGCCTTGAACGATCTTGAGTGACATCAATTTTTGCCGCGCTATGTTATGCAAAAGCGGGACCTATGCCGTCATGCGGTGTCTGTCTGTCCGTCTGTCAAGTCCGTGGATCATGTCAAAACGAATCAACATATCTTCGAAATTTGTTCACCATCGGGTAACCATACCATTCTACTTTTTCCATACGAAACAGCGTGGAGATATTCCGACGGGAACCCTCCAAACGTGGGCGTCGAATGCAGGTGGGGTAGGCAAAAAACGCGATTCTAGACGAATATCTGGCTTCACTGCATACAGCTCTACAGTGTTGTCAACCGTACGAGTCGCGAAGTGTGAAAAACAAAGCCGCGACGAACGGCAGCGAGCGTTGAGCACACCGCGGCGTCCGTTGTTCGCACAAGACGACGACGAAGTGTTTGTAACGGGCTCGACGTTATACGCCACAGAGTAGGTCAACGCCCCCCCCCCTGCCGGACACAACCCCCTTGGTCATAACCCGTTTTCTGCTACCGTGGGACATCACAGGACACAACCCGGCAGGTATTTTTGTATAAAACTGACACTAGCCCGTACTCCTGACCCTATCCGACTCACCAGGCGGGGTCCTGACCCCAACCGACCCACGAACGGCAGCTAACAAGGGGGTTATGATCTAGGGGTGTTTGTCCGGGAGGTGGCCGGGGTTTGGTCGGACACGGCCGGAGATAATAGAAGACATCAGAACACAATTTAATAGAATTTTATCCAGTAGTAAATGTGAAGCCGGAGTAACTGGTAATAAAACAAGAGGTCAAAGTAATTTGACAAAAACGCCTCACGGGGAGCCCATTCCCCGGTTAGGGGTCACCCCACGGGGTCGAAAGTTGTACCATTGAATTCCTGGGGTAGGGTTTCCTATTAGTGTTCCATAGTAAATACAGGCCTAGGATGCACCGTTTGGCCACAGTGCACGCGCGTTACAACCAACGACCAACCAACGACCAACGACCAACGACGTCATGACACAGCCTCTTTTACTAACCTAAAGTGAGGCGCTTAAAAACTGCGCTGTAGGTATGTTGAAGCTGACTAGAGACAAACACGAACCATCGCGCGGACTCTCTGCGACAGCTGAGCTTATTGTTTGGTTGATGATGAGGACCGTACTTGCCTACGCCAAATAAATCAGGGTACGGTGTCAGTGCAGTGTTACCGGTAGCATGAGAATGATGCAACCAAAAACGAATCAGCAGACGTAAATTATTTTATTTCTGTACTGTACAGGCTACTGTCACTTTTCAGTTCAGCGGTTAGTTTTGTAATAACGTAAGCTTTCATTTCAGTATCAATTTAAACCCAAAATTTAGCCTTATCCTTCGGGGCCTTCAACGCCCAGGGGCCTCGTCAACCAATGCACGAGTAGCCGTGCGTTAAATCTGCCCCTGACGGAGATAGACAGACGCAAAGTCAAAAACAACGCTATACTGCCCCCTTCCCTACGCGACGGAGGCATAATAAACCTATCTTGGAAACAGGTTCACCATCGCTTAACCACAACAGTGCCATCTTCTAACACTTACAGCTTGTGAACGCTGGAGTTTGTTGTCGGCGGGTAACGATGACTAAATGTTCATGACAAGAACTCTTAACGTTACGCCAAAGACAAAAGAACAACATTTAACTATTAATTAAATTTCTTACTCATAAAGTTGATTACTAACCTGTAGAAATAATATACACCGATGAACG
>Ga0209339_1001558_pt1 | contig 10008 bp, 8 predicted proteins | sample OlaalgELextract3_FD_187376 | JGI IMG/M metagenome (GOLD analysis project Ga0209339, IMG submission 187376) | Olavius algarvensis symbiont microbial communities from Tuscany, Italy - Type A ELBA extract 3 (SPAdes) (version 2) | ecosystem: Host-associated > Annelida > Digestive system >...
TGGAGGACGCTACGACCCTCAGCTGGTCAAGCGCAGCAGTGAGTGAGTGAGTGGGGTGACCCCTAACCGGGGAATGGGCCCCCCGTGAGGCGCTTTTTGTCAAATTACTTTGACCTCTTGTTGTATATTCTCTTTCTCTCTACTGCTTCTATGGGTTTCAACCGACCTGACACAAATATAGATTTATTACAGTTAGCAACCAGTACGAACTAACTACATCATATGCATATCTTTTCAAGACATAACATGTAAGAATGTCAGTTCGCTGACAGGTTTTAAAACGTTCTTTATCTGAACATTGAATGTTACCTGACCATATGGGGCAGACAGCAGAGCTGCATGGTGCTGAGGCTGCCGTATAGTGCAAGTAAAGTTATTTTTTGTCACTTTTAGTTTGAATTGTGGACTGCATGCAGTTTCTGTTCGAAAACCGTCTGAACAGATGTCATATTTTTGGACGGTTTGGTTTATACCGTGCGACGTGTATGCATAGCGCAAACCAACTTTCAGTTTTCTACACACCCCTAATCATAAGTGGAACATATTGTGGCGGAAGACATATTGATGAGATGCATATGTCAGAACTGTGTTTGCTTTTTGTTGGCATATGTATAATGTAATTGAAAATTTCTTGTTAATAGAAAATATTAGTTGTAAAGAAATATTACTAGAGGTAGAGTTTCAGTATATAGCTATAGTGGTGCTAGATTTTGTTTTAGTGATATAGAAAACATCTGTTTTCTTATGTCTGAGTATGAAATTCCATGGATTTATTTTCAGAGATTTTGCAACATATAATAACATATTGCACATTGTCATGAAGTGCACACAATGGTGGTGTTTCTTGCATTTTGTATCCATAAGTGGACTTACATTTGGTTGCACTTGTTGTAGATTGGATCCGAATCCTTGGCTGCTTCTTGGTCACTTTTTTGCTGTGGCATTTTATGCCGTGTACTCGGTATTCAAGTCACAGTCGTTGTGGTTGCTGCATCGATCGGTATATCGTTCCACTTGTGTATTTCTCAGTGCTTGCAGCGTCATATTTCCGCTCATCTGGTCTGAGGTGAAGACTGCTATAAGACTTTAACTACTGATACAGTTGACTTCTGTGAAATCGTGACCAATTTTGATGTACTATGCATGTCGTGGACCAGTTCATTGCAAGATATTTTAACCAGATATCCCTGAACTATGTTATATCACGTTGTGTGAATCAGTCACTGGTCAAAATAAAGTGTTAAGATTTGCTGCGAGTTATTGTCAAAAGTACCGGTCACAACTGTATTTTTATAGACGACAGTGTAGATCGTTGACTGTACATTATGTATTATCCTACTGTTGCATTTATTTGTAGTTGTAATGAGGTTGTAACAGAAAAGTCGTTCAGCCATTAGCTACTGGATCCAGCACAGTCAAACTATCGGTCGTTATTCAGGCTGACAATTTATAGCCGAATAAAAAGAGAATACCATAGGAATTATCTTTTCTTGATGGTCTAACTTTCAGATTTAAATAAAATGTTGTTTCCTTTGTGCTATTGGTGGCGAGTGAGAAATGTTAGGCATGTGCCAATTGACTGTTGCTAAAAATTCATCTGTTGCTTGGTGCACAGAAATTTAGACATTATTCTGTACTAGCTTACTTGCTAACGAGAAGAATATATTATGTCCAGGCCCGTAGCCTGGGGGAGGGATGGAGCGGTCGGATGACCCCCTTCCCCCGCATTAAAAGGTAACTTTTCTGCCAACTGTTCCAGCGCTAACATCTTCAGTATCGTCCGTCTATGAAATAAAATTACTAAAATCGATTAGACTTGCCATGTATATTTGAGCTTTGAACACAAAGTAGCGTCGTCAATCATTGTTGTTTTAAAAATCGAGGTCTCTTCTAGACAACCACTGGGAACTCCCAATTTTCAAACCCTGAGAAAGGTCCAAAATCTTAGGGAAACGACCCTCCCCCCATTATCAGGAGGCTAGCTACATGCCTGTTATGTAAAGCTCAGAGAAAATCTTTGTTCATTAATTATCCCGCGTCACCAGAGCCGCGCGATAGCAACTATGTCTGTCCATTACTCCATCTGTCAGGTTCTGGTATTGTGAAGCAACAGCTTAACGTATTATCGTACTTTCTTCAGTGTATGGTAGCCCAGTCACTCTGGTTTTCCCGGTACTAAGCATCTTTGCGAAATTCCGACACAGTCAGCCCGATGGGGCGTTGAGTACAGGTGGGGTACATAAATTTTGCAATTTTCTATCAAATTGGCCATATAGGCCTAAGGCCACCACCAAGGGTGTCACAGATGTTTCCTCCCTCGTAAATCCCCCACCCTCTGTGACCCACAGTGAAATTTATGCGAGTGGATGCAGCAGCTGTAGAGTGGACGCGAACACAGTGTCTCATATATTTCTCCCTGTGAAAAACTATCCCTCGTGAAATTTATGCTTGCAGCAGTGGCCGCCACCACCGGTGTCCCATATGTTTCTGTCCCGTGATAAACTACACCTCCTGAAAATTTACTGTTGTTACTTTGTGTATGCTGCTGATGCGCAGTCTGTTAGCGATAGCTAAGTTTCTTGTTTTTATATAATTTAAATATGTGTGCTTATATTTTTCTTCCTGTGGAAGTAAATACTGCTGGAGTTAAAGTAATACTAACGATCACAGCCTCCACACTTCTGGCAGAAAGTGTCGCCACCAGAATCATCCCCAAAAAATGGCGTCTGTAGATAAGTAGTACCTCGGAGATAACCGCCTGCTATTCGATCGCAAACTTCACCTTTAACTTGACATTAAAATATTGCAGCAATTAAATATTCTTTCGCGCACACAATCGAAATATATCCGAAAATTAGTGCATTTAAACAATATTACATACGTAAGCAGAAACTTGTTTTCTGCATGCGTGATACTGCGACGTTGCTGTTTAAATGGAGTATTCCTCCGCCCAATAGCAGCTCGTCTTTCGAAGTGTCCGCCATTTTTTTGGGATGGTAATTTTGATGACATTCGTCACAACGCTAGGTATCTGTGATATTGCCTCTAGAAATTTTATATTAGTATCTCTACGCTAACGATCACATTAAAGAATTTCCCATTTATTTAATGCCAATACTAGTACTACATTTGTTGTAGCAAATCAAACCAATATTGTACAACAGGCATGAACAAAGCAATATAGCCACTGAACTAAGTTTTACAGAAATTTCACTTTATCTACAAGAAACAGTTAAAGTAGACACTTATAGTTGTCTTAGATGCAGGCTGTGAAAGTGACTGCATCTCTGTAGTTTACAGTTGCCAGTAGCGGGCGTGGGCAGACGATGGCATGCAAATATTTCGAGCAAGCAAAGAACTGAAGTGAGCACAAAATACTCATAGTGATTCTCACATATTATGTCACTTGGCAATCATGGTAATGTTAACATGTTCAGTGTTCATCACTTTAAACAGCTTCACAAAAGTCTTATTATCAGTTTTCCATGAAGGTACCAAATAATACTGTGAAAGCATTTATATGTTATTGCATATTTTGCATTTATTGTGCTTGTGTGGCAGACTGTTGTGGTGCTATACTGTTATTACTATTTTATATTTCATGTCAAACGCCTCTGTAGCAACAGTTGCTTGGTCTCGGTGCTGCAAGGCATGCTGGTCTAGTGTAAGCACAGTAGGCTACAGTGACAAACTCTAAGGCAAACAATATACCGGTATGCATACAAATGCTGATACAGTTACTGTTAATTACACAGAACAAAATTGCAGCACTTGTAAACGTCTGCATCTTCATTAAAATCAGTAGATAAAAACTAGTTTTTGTTTTTCATATAACATTAAAAATCAACAGATGACAGCAGTGCGTAAAATATACAGTACGCAGCCACACAAAAATGAAAGTGAACAGCTCAAAAACAGTTGTCAAAACATTTATTTTACAGCATTTCACAGCATGCTAAAGGGTAGAGACTAGAGAATGTTGTCACTGGTGCCAACCCAGTACAGTTATTTACAGTGCAGTTCAGTTAGGATAGAATCTCTTGCGATATTTGAACAGTCGGTAACGATCTTCAACCTTGGTGATGAACATGTAGATGACAAATATTCCAAGGATCTGTGTTCAAAAGCAAACCAAACACGTTTGTGTGCATGATTAGTATTATGTATTATTATTATTATAAACGAAAAGATTAACGTGGCATTTAGTCGTAGAACTGCAAGGACACGTAACAGTCACAAAAAAACACAAGCCGCGAAAACGTCGTGTCTAACAGTCAAATTTATGAAGCAAAACAGTCAGCGGACACGACGTAAACACGTGTGGCAGCCACAAACGGCGTATTATGTCATCATTGTTTTATTATAAACGTCCACAGTTTAATATTTCTTGAACACTGACACTGTGTTGCCAATAATGGGTAACTAGGACACATAAAGATACGAGTCATTTACAATGATTTGTATAGCCGTTCTATTCTACTCAGATGGGTTTGGCAATCCATATTTCTACTGAACAATTAAATTTGATCTGTAGATCCATTTCTGTACTTCTTTTCAATGATTTAATAATGGTAATAATATACAACCAACTGCAAATCAGCATCACCTCACACAGCACAGTAAACTGATGATAGCAGCAACTGCAGTCATACATGTATACAGTGGTATACAGTGCTTCCTTTGCCCCATCCATACTCCATATCCACTGCAGTTAATGTTGGACAGTTGTTGATCCTCAGCAAAGTTTTATAGGCTATTCTAAATAGCTGTAGGCATATTTGAGTTTTAGCATATTTCTGTTTGCGTGACTGTATTTGAGGTGTTTCATGGGGAGAAATGTGGACATAGTAGGTTTCACAATTCATAAGCCATAGCTAAGACTAATTTTCTTTTAATGAGATGGTCATCAACATAACAGCAGAACTGAAAATCCATGCAAATGAATATAAAATATGCCTCTCCCGGTGGCGCCAATGGTAGCAAAACGGTATGCACTACCTGACAACAGTAACCGACATATGACACATAATGATACGAAGATGTAACAGGATTTTTTTGTATATAATATATTGTTTTTTTATACGGACTGGTATGCTCATACGACCAGCTGGTATGCTAGTGGCATCAGCTACGGTACTATGTACTGGCTGGTGCAGTGCCAGCTCACTTTTACGACTGCAGGCCTACTTAGGTGTGAACAGAAAATCGACGGAGCATACGTGAAGGATTGCAAATGCAAGTGCAGTTGCGCCGATGGCGTCAAAGTTACTTTCAAGCCACCCAAGGAACTCCCAGCGACATCCGTTGATGTAGACGTTAAGTGACTTCAGCACAGTTGACTACCACAAAACAGTCACATTCGTACAATACAGCACCGTGAAATACAGTTTATGTCTACAACCTGTGTATCAAATTTGAACTTCTAAGTCATTTCAATGTCGAGTTATACGTGTCGATGCCATACACAGACGGGCAGCAATAAGTCGACTTTGTAGCTTTCACCTTTTTTGACCTTTGGCCTTTTGACTGCGTCAGTTCTAGATCTGTGATACTTCATCGATACAACACTAGTACACTAGTGTCGAGTTTGAAGATGGTATGACATACGTGCATCTGCTGTGTCACATTTTGTGCATGGGCTTTCTGAGGCCTGGTATCTTTGATCTTCAAATGGTAATGCAAGTTGCACTGGCTGACAACTTGACATCTTCGTTGCATTGTTTGTATTAATTATGTTGCGGCATTGTGGACACCTGGTGCTCAGCCTAGCACTTAGTAGCTGTCTAACACTCCATGCTAAACATTACATGTCAAGTTCAGTTGTATTGAAGGCCTGCATGCCAAAGCTTTGTGTTCTATTATACAGTGCTGTCCTGTGTGGCAGCTTGTTTGGTGTGCTGTCATTGTAACGAGTTGTGATTGTCAACTTGCTTTCAGTAAAGGCTTATTTTAAAATTTAGCGCATCTGCGGACCATTTATTTTGCACTTTACAAATCATGCACTCATTATTATTATTATTACTACTACTACTACTAGGTAAGGTCATGAGCAGGCAGTGAGATTCCATCTCTGATTGCTTAATTTTCTAGTTATGCGATATAATTAACATAAATCTCAGTTTTACACATTAAATTCTAAAGGACTGCCACAAGTATAAAAAAGTACAGTGCTTCAAAAGTTATTAAGCTAACATTTAAAAACAATTAGCATACCTTAGCATTGCTGTTTACTAGTAAGCCACAGCCCTACAAGAAAACAACAGTTTGCATACAATGTAAGGACACATTTAAGCTATAATGTCAGATTACAGAACATCATGTGATGTAACGTAATAATACACTGTGGTCCATAAAAAGGTGGCAGTAAACTACTGTCAGTGTTAACTGATTTTAATAATTTTTGCACTGCCGTAATGGAAATGAATTCGTAACAAAATGCAGCATTTACTTATGTATTATTTTAACAGCGTCTTATTAATGACGTCATCAAAACGTCACTGGTGATGACGTTTGCAAACTTAACTGGTAAAACAGATAAAAATTCAGTTATGTGAATGACGCCATAAATCAGTGTCGATATTGACTGTCAGCCTTATCGACGCTGTAGGCGGACATTTTGAACATCACTTAGGCCTACAGACTTCTGATATATCAGTATTTTAATGCTTTTACATACCCAGCATACTTGGATGTCGGTCCCAAGCCCGGATAAATTGGGAGGGCTGCGACAGGAAGGCGATGGAGAGTGTTTCCAGGTTGAAGTTGGCCTACAGTTCTGCTCTGAGCCTCTTATTGTATGTTATGGTTATGGAGGCCATTTCTAGGGAGTGTCATGCCTGACGTTCTACGCAGATCATTTGGTGCTGATAGCTGACAGCAAAACTGAGTTGATACAGAAATTGAATATCAATGGAAGGATCGCTTGGCAAGGAACGGCATGAAAATAATTACCAGCAAGACCAAGCTCATGGTTGATGGAGAGAGCAACTGTGTGACAAAGTCCAGTTCAAGATGGTCATGTACAATATGTGGCAAGAGAGTTGATGATTTGGCAAGGATGCTATATTATGCAGCACTTGAATTCCAGTCTATCTGACGTACCACACACATCCATCTAACTGTCCTCATCTCTGCACGAGCCAAAGGTAGTTCATTTTACTTTCTCAGAGGCCACGTTTTGCAGGTGGCTCCACTGTGTCAACTAAGGACACCTCTATGCACATACGAGGGAAGCTGTATAATAGCTGTGTAAAAGCTGTATATGATGGTATGGGCACATTTTAAGAAAGAAAGGATGAGGGTGACTGGGTAAGATGTTTGGTTTATGAGGTAGAAAACATTCGACCTAGAGGTAGACCTAAGAAGACTTGGAAGTAAGTTGCTGACAATAAAGTGTTTGCATTTGCGTGCATCTGACGCGCTAACAATAAACGATGGATTAAACTGGTAACACATAAACAAACTCATAGTGATGATGAAAGTGAGACAGTGGGTGATATGAATTTTCGACTGATCTGGTGGCAGTTCACCTGGGTTGACCTGGAGGAAGGTCATCAACGAGTTTGTTGTTGTTATTGTTGCTTTTATGAAGAAAATTTCCGCACTCGTGTCAAAAAGCATTGTTTTCTGATTTTGCATGGTAGCACATTTTCAAGTAAGACATTTTGGTACGTGAATTGCATTTCTGACTAACGTGGTCCAAAAATTGTCAAAATCAGATAAAATTTGCAAACGTTATTGCAGAAAGTTTACTGCCACCTGTTTATGGACCACGGTGTATAGATAATGAAAATGGGTGTTTTAAACTTAAGTTTTAAAAATACTTGGTTTAAAATCTAATTAATGCAAAAATTGATGCTGAAATTCGGTTTTTATATAGCAAATCTGTCTGTCCGTCCGTCCGTCCGTCCGTCCGTCAGTCCGTTACGTTCCAGTATCAGACGAAAACGGCTTAACATATCGTCACAGTTTTTTTCACCATACAGTAGCCCAATCACTCGTTTTACCATCATCAATCATTTTCACAAAATTCTGACGGGATCACCCCCTGCGGGGGCTAAATACAGGTGTGTATAAAAATTTCGCGATTTTCTACCAATAAGTCGCTATATCTCGCAAACGATAGAAGATATAGCCATAGTTACTATGGAAGGCAAATAGGAAACTGCACCCAAGCTTTTGAATGGCACCAGCTTCAATGACATTGAGTGACCTCTAACCCCGATTTCAAGGTCACGATATTTTTCAACGTCAACAAACTCTTAAATGGTACAAGATAGAGCCATAATTACAATGGCCGACCAATAGAAAGTCGCATATGGTCTATCGAACGGCGCCATTTTCAATGGCCTTGAACGACCCCTAACCTGCTTTTCAAGGTCACGCCATTCTTTGACACTGAATATCTCTGAAATGGCTAAAGATGCGGCCATAGTTACTATAGAAGGCGAATAGGAAACCGTACCCACGCTTTCAAATGGTACCACTTTCAATGACCTTCAGTGACCTCTAACCTAGATTTCAAGGTCACGGTGTAATATTTATGCCTATAGATGCCCTCAGCGTATTGTGTGCGCAGCTGACACGCGATCTGTTGGCGATAGCTAAGTTTTTGTTAAGCTAAGTTTCAAGCCAATTGCATGCTTCAAAATTAAATATCAGCATTGATTTGGGTCCAGGATAAATTTTGGTTTGAAACTTCAGTTTTAGCACACACAGAGAGACAGCGCTGTCATTATTTTAATACATTTTACAGTGGATCACGACGACTTTCATAATGCACACAACGTTTTGGTTAACCGTTGCTCACAAACATACTTGTGTAACAATTAATGGCATAGAAAGTCTAGCAATGACCGCCTTGAAGCTTAATGGCAGCAGTTTACATCACACTTGCTCCTCCCGTCTTTCTGACCACAGTTCAGTCTGGAAGACAAAGAATAGGTGGAAGATTATCAGAACTGCTCTGATACGTACTGAACAGTTCTTGCAGGTGTTTATTTTGAGTTTAGGTTTCATGTTTTTTGCATTTTCTCTTAGTTATTGTATATACGCTTTGTTGTTAGTACTGGTGTACTAAGTGTAGTCGACTGACTGCAAAGACCTGTCTCCAAAATCACCTATGATACACCGAGTGGGACATTAAAACATACTCAGTTTCATTTTACATACGTCAGATTTTGTCTTGCAGCATGAGTCTGGGACATGGCAGGACAATGCAGTGTTGCCATCACATGAGTACACGGTATTAATGTTCCAGTCGGTCAAGTTGGTTAAACCGCAACAGCGAAACTACAACAAACACGTTCGTCATCTTCAACAGTCTCCCACTTGATGAAGTACTGTACTGATATAGATGTATATACACCATGACATCACTGGCATATAGGCTACTTGACATTTCCACTCACAAAACTCAAGTTTACAGAACTGTGCTCTTCACATACAAAACTTAACTGATACGACATGTCTCCAAAGAGTGTGATGTGCCTACAGAGTCGGACGTGCTGATCATTCCTCGTCTATTATACTTCTGTAAAATTTTTGTTGAAACTAAAAAGTGAACAGGAAGTGTTGCACACAGTCAGCTAGAGACAGGTAATAGAAAGTTGAGAATTTATCGTTATTTTTAAAAACTTTCCTTAAGTAGGCTACTGTACTATTCCCAGGCCTTGCGCTAAGTAAGTAAGTAAGATTATTTTGTAGTGCACCTAAAAGCCAGTTGGGCTGGCTTAATCTGCCACCACTCCCCAGTACTTCAAAAGCACCGCACCGCTAAAGCACCGCACGACAAGAAGTTTGAACGCCAGGTTCGTATGCAGGGCAGAACTCTTCTGCAGCAGATGTCAGACAAGAGTCTTCCTCATCCATTCACTGAAGAGAAGATTTCAGCTGCTCTGCAGAAGACGAAACCAGCGACAGCCCCAGGTTACGACAACATCCATGTGGAATTCCTGAAGAACCTGGGTCCCACAGCTCACACCTGGTTGTCCAAATTTTTCTTCAGAA
>Ga0209339_1001561_pt1 | contig 9994 bp, 3 predicted proteins | sample OlaalgELextract3_FD_187376 | JGI IMG/M metagenome (GOLD analysis project Ga0209339, IMG submission 187376) | Olavius algarvensis symbiont microbial communities from Tuscany, Italy - Type A ELBA extract 3 (SPAdes) (version 2) | ecosystem: Host-associated > Annelida > Digestive system > Unclassified...
TATCCATCAGCAAGCCGGCCACACCTGCCTCGCACCCTACCTTACACGCAACGTAATATATCCGGCGCCGCTGGCACTGCCGGATGTGTGACGGACTGCCGACTGACATCCATAGCAATTTGGCGATCCAAGAAACTACAAGGTGGTCCAGAAAGCAACACCATTTTCTTTGAATGCTCAACATTTAAAACGCCTATATCAATTTGCAGGATTTCTGTTAATTAAAAACGAGTCAAACTGGCTTCCTTATTTACTTAGTTGTTTATTTATTTACTTATTTATTTTTCGGTCAGTTTCTGCTTCACTGACTCAGGCGTTTTAAAAATGTGAGCAATCAACCAAAGTGGTCTCACCTTTTGGGGCCACCCTGTATATACGACAGAAAATTGGAGACCAGAAGTAACTAGGGGTTGAAAATGTGTCTCTTGAAAATTCAACTACCGGCAGTTGAGAAAGTAGCACCAGCATGTCAAGCCTCCTGCTATGATTGAGAAATGTCGCACACATGTTTCGAATGCCTTACTGATTCGCTTTACGGATTTTTCATCTTTTTGTTGCAAAGAATTATCACACAAACGTTGTCTGTTAAAATACAGGCTACAGTAATACTAACGTAACGCTTCTGTCGCGTCACGCACCCAATGGTTGAGAATTTCCCGCAGACATTTCGCGGATCAACTGGCGGATCTGTTAATGGAACTGCGGACCATTAGCGGATCGATTTTTAAAGACCCGCGGCATCTTACGCATCATCTCATTCTTGTACACGCAGGCTTCCGCTAACACTACCCGAAGGTGTCACGTGATCAGCCACGTGGTGCACGGCGACACCGGCCGCGTTCAACATCCGGCATACAGTGACGGCGACATGCGCCAGGGTTTCAAAAGTGGGGCTCGAGATCCCAGGTTAGGGGTCACGCTAGGGGGTTGAAAAAGGTACCACTGAATTCCTGAGGTAGGGTTTCCTATTAGTGTTCAACAGCAACTTAAGACCTATGACGCACGTAACGTTTAGCCAAAATTCACGAATATGACCAACCAACGACCAACCAACCAACAGCGTCACGACACGGTCTATCGCAGTATGCGCATCTCACTATATAATGAGTAGCAGGCATAAAAATGTCGCCTACACAGACATGTATTGTTGCCAGGGGACACCGTGGACGACCCCACCCAGCTCACAGCATCTGTGCACGTGCCGCTAGTCCTCACAGTCGAAAATCACTAGCAGAAAATGCACTGAGGGTGCCATCACTAGATATAGAGCTAACCTACCCCGCTGAACCCTCCTCTCGCGCTGTACCCCACCAATCTCTATACCTTGTCTCAGATGCGGACTTAGGGGTCCAGGCTTCACGTAAGGGTGCAGGCCTCCTAGTTTCAAGCTGACCCTAAACTGCCAAAAATGTTCTGAATTTTAAGGTGAATTGAGATGATAATGTACCCAGGCAAAACACATTGTTTACCCCCATCCCTCATCCCTCGGCACCGTCATAACTAGCGGAGCAGTTTTCCCGTTGCTCTGTCGAGTCGCCACTATACTTGCCACATAGGTCCAGCGGACGCGGAGTCGTCACGAAAGACCGCTAAGCTGTACGGGTTTACTATTTATCTCGGATGAGAGTAAAATATGACTACGTGCATACGGTCCGCCATTTTCCGTGACTTTTTGAACTTCTCTCCATATTGCGGGCGGAAACTGTCACGTATTCTATAGCATCAATCAAAGTCAGCATAATCATCAGCAGCATACAGACGTATAGCACCTCAAAAGTACAAAAAAACCGACCGACTCACAAAGCGAGTCACACAACCAACGTCACGTTGGTAATGGCGTGGCACCACTGTCAATGCAGGTAACTTTGACTTAGACTTTAAACACGTCTGCGCATCTGATAATTATATTCGTTTTTAGCCGAACGTTACTACGTTACTTTCGGCTTATGGCATGAGCCGTACATATGTCGTCTGTCTGTCGTCTGTCGTCTACTCGTCTGACGTTGTTGCACCCTACGCAGAGACTTGAACTTTTTTGCCGCCGCAATATTTTGCACCGCCTAATAGCTCAGGCGCTCGTTATATTAAAATTTTGGGCAAAAATTCGAAGGGGTTCTAGAGGAACGTGCAAGTTAAATACAAGGAGGTATGAAAAATTAACGTTTTCGACCAATATCTCGCTTTATTGCGAAAACGGTACAAGATACGGCTACAGTTACATTGGAAGACGAATAGGAACTCGTATGGGATCTGTCGTATGGTCCATTTCCAATGACCTTCAATGTCCCCTTAATATTCTTAACTGATAACTAACTACAATGTAAAGGAGTTGTTATTTATTATTCCTTTATGTCAGAAGGATAAAGCTTTTTGCTTTTGTCTTTGGCCCTTTTAAAGAGGATATAGCCCTTTGCTTTTATCGTTGGGATCTTGGTTATAATTTCCTTAACTGGTATTTAACTCTAAAGAGTTTTCATTAATGCCTTTATGTGAGGTGCATATTGTCCTGGGGACGTGCATTAGGCCTGTTTGGAGGCCTCAGCACGGGGCAGCTTAATTGCTGACTGCCCCACATAGAAGATAAGAGAAGAGAGAGACCCCTTACCTAGATTTCAAGGTAATGATATTTTAAGCGTTAAATAACTCGTAAATCGTTTACGATATAGCTATAGTTACAATAACAGCAAATCGTATATGGTCTACTGAATGGCGTCATTTTCAATGGCCTTGGATGACCCTTAACCCAGATTTCAAGGGCACGCCATTATTCGACGTTTAGTATCTCTAATATAACTAATACCGTTTTTTATGTTATTACTAAAGACTAAGAGGGCAAGTATGCTGATGGGCGTAACGTTCGGCTATCTAATCTAGTTCTTGTTCGTTTATTGATGGCCGCCCGTCTTGAGAGCCAGATATGCGTCGCTTGCCATGGTAGGTCTGTTGTCTGTCGTCAGTCCCTCCGTCGTCCTTCCCGTGGTCACACTCACATCTCGCAAACTAAGCAAGATAGACCCACAGTTATTATAGAACACTATCATCCTACGAAGTTGGCGCCGCTGATTTTGTTGCCGCATTCAGAACTTCTCCCAAACGTCAACTGAGTACTAGATATTCTGGTTTCAAATAAACAAATATGTTCATACGGGCTCCTGCTCGACCGCAGCTGTTGTCAACAGACTGCGACCGTCGGAACTTGTTAACAATGTCGTCCGTTGCGTTTACAACATCTATGATGGTATGACGCTAAAGACGGACAAGAAGTGGGCCAGCTTCTTTTCACAGTGACGGTATTCTTCTTTTCTTTTTCCGTTTTCGTTTTCGGTTTTATGTTTCCCATCTTTTCGTTTTAGTTTTCATTAACTAGAAAAAAACACTAGACGTCGCAACAGTCGTACGACGTCATAATCGCCAGGTCGTACGTCACTGCTGTCGTACCATACGTCGTTACTCAAAGAAGTCGTACCTCGTACGTTGAGCGTAGCTGTATGCATCGTATAAACATTGTTACTTCAACGTTTAATTACACACTGCTGTCGAGATGTCGGCATGCAAGCACTTAAGCTAGTAAGAATATGTGCGTCCCCGTTGGCAGACACGATATGACGTCCTCCAGGCAGTTTGAATTGAGAGCACGGCTAATAACGACGACTGTTTTCAGTTTTATTTCATATACTCGGTGAGAAGAGAGATCGGATATAGTCTAGGAAATAAGAATCATCGAGTTAGCGATGTACTCATAGATAGATACCGGATATCTCCCTGCAGACGGACGGACAGAGAATAACCGAACGTTCCGTCTTATCCTACCAGTCTCGTCCAAGTCTTTATCTCGAGGTTCCAGGACACAATGGTGTATACCCTTGACCCTCCAGTGGGACAGCTTGCTACTTGTCGGACAAGAGACGCTATTGGTGGCAGAAGGGCAGCCGCGTATAACAGGTTTGTGACCGCAGAATGCTGCATGGCGCATCAGCAGCTTGACGTAAAAAGGTCAAGTTCTTCTTCAGCTACGGTGATCTCCGTTTCTGTAACTTTCAGCCAGAAACCAGCTTATACTGCGAGAACACCGAGTCACCGAAACGCGGCAGAGTGTATCCTAGCACGGTGTGGCTGTTTACCTCCCGCTTTTGCTGGTATTCATTTCGCATACATACGGAGGTCGAGATGACCTGGGTAGCTGGTTACGGTAAACCAACACGCATAGATGGTTACCCATATCAGTTCTAACCGGGCTGGCTCGACATTGAGCTGGTTAAAAGTTAAACCAACGCCTGAACCAAGCCGTCACCTAATGCATTAAATTTTGGTTTCAGGCCAATAACCCTCACTCCTCGACCAAAACGTCCCATTCCAAGGCAGGCTCTAGCTACCAGTCCGTCTCACAGTCTAGAGTACCACCGGATGGAGTCGCGGCGACGGCGCATGCGCAGATCAATGTGATTGCTCGCCGCAGCTTCATCTCATCTCGCGGCGGGAATGATGGAGTTGAGTTGCCGCCCACTAGCAGTCACATGACCGGGCGGCTGCGTGGCGCCGCACAACGATCGTCGAGCGTACTAGACGCCACAAACGACGCAATATCGCAATGTCCTTCCATCTTAGCCAACCACAGTCCACCGCCGACGTGCAGTAACCCGTGATATAGTGGACACGTGTCGGAAATGTTTGGCTTCATTAACCGCGACCAGCTTCTAGCAGAATCGTGGCAGTTTATGACGTAAACGAACGGATAATGAAGAATGTCACCGCGAAATGAGTCGCAAAAAGGTCAACAGCAAGCAGTACTTACCAATCGTGTAACGTAAGATCGTATAAAATCCAATCAGAATGCAGTATTCATACAAAAAACGACTTTAGTAAATATCAGTCACGAGTCTGTGACTATATCGCTGAAAAACAGACACACTGCAGTGGACTTATCACACTACAGTACCTGGCGTTGCCACGCAATAAACTATACAGTGTGTCTCAAGACAAGAAGCTCAGCTGTCGCAGAGAGCCGCGCGCCCTTCGTGTCATTGAATATATTGCCAAGTCCCTCAAGGCCATTCGAAATAACACTGTTGAATAGGGCGTGTGTAAGTCCCTATTAGTATTCCATTGAAACGATGTCTGTATCTCGTTTTTTTCTCGTACCGTTTCTGAGATTTTCAGCGTCAAAGAATGGCGTGACCTTGAAACCGCGGTTAGGGGTCGTTCCAGGTCATTGAAAATGGCGCCATTCGATGGATCACATACGACTTTCTATTGGTTGGCCATTGTAAGTATGTTGTACCATTTTCGAGTTATTTGACGTTGAATAATAGCGACCTTGAAATCCGGGTTAGAGGTCACTCAATGTCATTGAAATTGGTACCATTCGTAAGCTTGGGTGCGGTTTCTTATTCGCCTTCCATAGTAACAATGGCTCTATCTTGCATCATTTCCGAGATAAAGCGAGATATTGGTCGAAAATCGTGGTTTTTTCATACACCCTTGCATTCGACGCCCCCGTTAGGGGTCCCCGTCGGAATATTGCCATCCCGTTTAGTATACGGAAAAACTAGAATGGCGGGGCTACCTAACGGTAAAAAAATTTATTTGAGGACATGTTCAGCGGTGTCCACAGAATACCGGCGTGTGACAGACAGACAGACGGACACGACATCTTGCCACGGCATAGTCCGCGCTATGCATACGCGTCGAGTGGTAAATGCGGATCGCTATACGATCGATGTGACATAACTTCACCAATAATTCAAGCGTTTAGTTGCGGTTCTATGACACTATGCTAAAAAGTAGTTGGCTTTGTTTTTCTTGTGGACACACTGTATAAACGGTTTCATTATCTGTGATTCAGAAATACAGCGTATGTACAAAGTCAGTTACAACGGTCTGACGTCATACGGGATAACTTAATTAACGAATGTCGGTTCTGTTCAACTTTTCGCTCCCTAGCGAACTGTTAGAAAAAAAGAATTGCTAAATTCCAAAAAAGATACGAAGGCATTGGCCACATAATACGATATTTTGGCAAAAATTTTCGCAATTCGCCCAGTAAATGTAAAGTCTAAAAAGAGAACATAAATTCTTCACGAATTCTATAGCCAATCAGAACCGATACTACATTAGGCCTACTTCATGTAGGCCTATAACTCGATATGCACTGTCACATGTCATATATAGCCTATATAAATTAATTAAGTTTGACTAAGTTCGTTAGTATGTTTTCTTTTCTTTTTTCTTTTTTTATTGTTGTTGTGCTATCATTAATTTGGTGAATGAAGATTTACAATAATGATGCTACTGTCGTATTCGACGGAGCGCAACCTGTCAGCGATAGCTCAGCACGTTTGCGTGTGTTATCAGACCGACAAAAGCCGTCGAACCATGTAGTGACGCGACGCACAGACCACCGGAAGCGTGGTTGGTTCGCGGATGCGCAGTCGCCAGTCGCCACGCAAATGCGAGCTCGTAAAACAATGACATCACCGGAATGTGCGGTCATGCAGCGGTGCGAGCGCGATAAGCTGCTGCCAAGAATGCCCGAGTAACGGTCGAGCGAGAGGCGCGATTTCGTGAAACGTCACTCGATAAACCGCGATTCCCGTGTACTGCGGTATTTCGAGTGACGTTTTCAGGTGGAAACACTTTCTCCAAAATCGCAAGAATGACTTATTGTCGGTTCACCTACTTCAACACTATATCATACTTTTACAACAACGTGTTTTACAAAATATCGAAACGGGCCATACTGCAGTGATTAGAGAAAGATGTGGTCACTTTTCACAATCGCTGTTGGACAAGCTGCACTATATACCGTTATTTGAAATATCACAGTGTCTTTATCAGTAGTCCGCACACCTCTAGAACCAGCTGCAGTTCATATATTACAACGTAGCCAGCTTCCAGTTTTTAGGCGAACGCCTTATAGCACGAGCCGTCCGTCTGTCGTCTGTCTGTCGTCTGTAACGTTCATGCGCTCTGCTCAGACGGTTGAACTTTTCGGCAATTTTTTTCACCATCTGATAAGCTAGCTCAGGGACTTGGGCCGTTTGTGTTAAAATATGGGCAAAATTTCGAAGGCGTTCTAGGGGATCGTGCAAGTTAAATACAAGGGGCGCGTATGAAAAATTGGCTCGACCAATAACTCGCTTTATTTCGAAAACAGTACAAGATACGGCCATAGTTACAATAGAAGACGAATAGGAACTCGTATGTGGTCTAGCGAATGGTGCCATTTCCAATGACCTTCAATCAATGACTCCTAACCTAGATTCCAAGGTCACGATATTTTGAACGTCAAACAACTTGAAAATGGTGCAAGATAGAGCACAGTTACAATGGCAGACCAAGGGGGCAATGGATAACTAGTAAGAGCTTACACACGCCCTACTCATCGATGTAATTTTGAATGACCTTGAGTGACATGCAAGATTTTTAGTTCTTAAAAGCAAGCATTGTCGGTGCTGTCTACGAGCATAAATCAAGTGCGATGTTTGTCAAAGTACTATAAGTAGCACTATGACGTCAGCTGACGCCGGTGTTCGGTAAGCAAGACGTTTGCAAGCGGCTTGCAAGCACATCGTTCCGCAGACAACTGCTTTGCAAGTTGATTGTGTAACGTTGCAAGCTTTCATTTGAGTACAGCATTCTAGGCCTTTTAATAAAAACTTCACTTTGCACGTGTTATTTATAAAACTATCAAATATATATTATCAACAAGAAACTCCTCAGTAAATAAGTAAGTAGGTGTATTCATAAGGCGCAAATCAAAAAAAGTCACGATGCGCCCAAAAAAGTAGCGATTCGCCGATGAGATTAGGCGAACGTTACGGGGAAATTGAGTATAGAGGTATAAAGATATACAACGATGGCGTGGTTCAAGCGGTTCGCTTATCGCATCTACTGATGGTTTCTTGTCCTGCATACACTCAGCGACGGTCGTGTAGCAATCATATTTAGCATCGTGACGCCTAGGGCAAACAGTGTGGACACACTGGACAATAACTGCATGTGGATCAATCCCACCATGCCCAGCTCGAAAATGGAGGCCGATTGGACATTTGTTGACCAGTCGCTTAGTACATAATGCAACACGTGTGTGTGTGCAAGACAGAAGTGAGGATCAGTTTCAACAAGCACGACACTGAGTGGTACTTTATTATCGTGTATACACGATATTAACCCTTTAGAGTGCAAAGATAATTACAGTGCCACATCGAATAATATGAAGTTGGTACACTGGCAGTTGACAAATGGGCTGTTACATTTGGTACAGCGAGGAGGGGCCTGAGCGGGCTGCGAGGCCCCGCCCAGTCCCCTCCTCGCTGTACCAAATGTAACAACGGCCAGTGTAACAATCACCGTATTGCTGTATAATGGTCCGTTTCTCTGCAGTTTTAATTTGCCCATTAAAGGCCCAACGGGCCCCTGACACGTGTGGTAAACTTGCTGCTGGGTTGGCTCGGTTATAATTTGTACATAAGTACCAATCGTTGTCACATTTCGTACAGCGAAGAGGGTCTAGGTGTACCGATTATCACGCTGCACAATAAAATATAAGGTCCCCATTGCCGGCAGGATATGCGGCCTCCCTGCAGTTTTAAGACTGCGTTCATTCGTTTAGATCGCCTGACCTTGAACTTGACCTCTGACCTTTGACCTACTGACCACAAAATCATGCATGCTGTCTTATTTGTGTTTTTTTGTCATTAGTTAAGTTCATTTTTCTATTTTTTTTCTTTTCATTGGCTACCACTGTATGGTGAAATAAAGATGTGTAAAATCGATATTCGAGTTACACCTGATATGGACAACCTTTCCTTCTATTTTGTGCTTGAGAATTTCTGAGCGAGTTGCAAATGCGGGACGGACTGACAGACGCAAGAGATGCAATGTGTAGCGCGGCCTGTTTTTTTATTGTTGTTGTGCTACCATTAATATGGTGAATAAAGATTTACATAAGAGGAAGGGTCGCATAAAAAGCGATGAGTACTACCCGTTAAGGGAGAAATAGCATTATAGCCTGTAGTAGGGTACAAGACACTGACTGTTAACCCTTTAATAGGCACAATTAAACTGTAGAGCAACGGACCATTATACAGCAATACGGTGACTGGTACACTGGCCGTTGATGGGCGGGCTGTTACATTTGGTCAAAGAGGTGGGGCCTCTCCTGGGCGGGCTGCGGCCCCGCCCAGTCCCTTCCTCGCTGTATCAAATGTTACAGCCCATCCATCAACTGCCATTCTACCAACTTCATATTATTCGATGTGGCACTGTAATTGCCTTTGCACTATAAAGGGTTAACTAAGTCCGCCATTTGGCCGACGTTGGTCGTATATCAGACGCCAGCCAGGGAGCTATTGTTACTGGTTACTTTGTAGCTTTGCCTTTGTTTGTTACTTTATTTGTTAGCAAAATTGTGAGAAAAAAATTACTGTGCTATAGTCACGAAACGTTTAATGTAGACAAGCAATAACGCTGCGATCACGCCGTTGAATTCGCCAGGTGGCAGCACCTGCAGTGGGGCATAGGGCGAGGTTTGCTGTGCATAGAACGCTCCTCTTGTTCAGTTTTACTGCTAAACTGTGGTTACAAGTACGACACGACTACGATACGAGGCTATACGAGGAGGCTATGACAAAGCATTGTACTGGCAAAAAGATTTGATAAATTTGTTGATAGATATGGTAATACGTCTATTTAGGCCAACTGTATGTTGTACCACCGTCATGTTTAGTTAAGTTGTTATTATTATTTTATTATTATTATTATTATTATTATCATCATTTTGCTTCTACCATGAATGGTGAATAAAGATGAATAAACAATTGGCATGCTATTTTTTTGATTCATCGTAGAGTGTTGTACCGTGTTGCAGCGAACTCGTAGCCTCCTCGTACGTAGTCGTATCGTAGTCGTAACCGTCGCCGACTCTGTCGCAGCGTACATCATGGGGGGCGCGATAGGGGGGGGGCAGGGGGGCCATGGCCCCTCCAATAATTTG
>Ga0209339_1001562_pt1 | contig 9993 bp, 6 predicted proteins | sample OlaalgELextract3_FD_187376 | JGI IMG/M metagenome (GOLD analysis project Ga0209339, IMG submission 187376) | Olavius algarvensis symbiont microbial communities from Tuscany, Italy - Type A ELBA extract 3 (SPAdes) (version 2) | ecosystem: Host-associated > Annelida > Digestive system > Unclassified...
TTGTCTTTCCATCCATGCAACATATTGCATGATAATCGCAGGGGCGTCTCCAGGGGAAACAAAAATGTGGGCTGCGGTACGTGAAAACGGCAATTTTTTAACTGTTGTAAATTATTTTATAACTGTTGTAAATTACCCAATTTTTGCTGCCATAATAGATTCATTCATGTCTAATTAACCGTCTGTAGCATATGTACGTGAACTTCTTGTCTACGTATTCTGACAAAAAGTCCTGCATGCATAGGCCTACCTCAACAACTTTACAAACCAGCATCGCGCGGTTTGTCAGACAAACCAGCATCGCGCGGTTTGTCAGCGATAGCTGAGCTTCTTGTAAAATGTCACGGAGTTTTGCGCGACCTCTCTGCGCCAGTTGAACTTCTTGTTTTCGTACCGCTGCCGCGAGCAAACATGCATGCTTGATTGCTTGCTAGGCTATTGCCTGACATCACAGACGTATTTTTTATTTAGGCCTACTTTTTTAATCGTGTAACGTTTTTTTTACGTTATTAACGATTTTTTTATTACCACCTGCACAGCGATGATGTCCGACTGTGTGTGCGTGTTTGCAATGTTTCTCAACACTACAACTCCTGAAACCGTTTGAGACACCATCATAAAATTTTATTGGAGCAAGATACAGTTAAAACCTCGGACGAGTTCGAAAATGGGCGCAATTCGATGCACTGATTCAATATCTCTGACGGTTCTAGTTTTTCGTTTAATTACAGAACACCTAAATATTTCCAACGAAAAAATTTCAAAAGATCACATGAACGATCATAACGATGCTTAGCTTTTCTTTTGTTCAGTTAATCATTCAGCCCATGTGCTGAAAGCCTATGCAAAGTATGCATATTCTGCTAATGCTATGTACCCTATAACTATGGATGTGCGGAAAACCGAAATTCTGTTCGGATTCGGTTTATAAACAAGAAGCTCTGCTGTCGCAAAGAGGCCGCGCGATGCTTCGATACTAGGCCTACAAAACGCCGAGCGCATTCTTCTATTATTAGTTATACTCTAGTCTCGCGTTAGATTTACCCCTGCGTAAATTAAATTATGTTCTCTTCTCTTCTCTTCGGCGTATCCACCGGTGCGTGGCTTTCTGTGCCGTAACAGACTTGCACCGTGACTGTGTCAGTGGACGGACGACCGTCAGTTCATAGCACTACCTCCAGCAGGCATCGATCGATAGCCGGGTATCGGCCGACAATCACGTCGATAGCAGCTCGCCGTCGCAGCGTTCATAGCAGATATTGGCTGAGAATCCCGACTTCTGACTACCCTACCTGCATTCAACGCCCCCGTTAGGGGGGTTCCCGTCGGAATATTGCCATGCTGTTTGGTACGGAAAAACTAGAATGGCTTGGCTAATGGCTACCCGATGGTGAAAAAATTTCGAAGATATCTATGTTTGTTTTGATACAATGTACGAACGTGACAGACACACGGACGGACAGACGCCGCATGACGACATAGCATCGCGCGGCAAAAATCGAACCGTCCAAAAATTTGACATCCGTTCAGACGGTTTTTCCATAGAAACTACTACTTGCAATCCGCCATTCAAATAAAAAGTGATTAAAAGTAACTTTACTTGCATTAAATATGCAGATAAAGAACGTTTTAAAACACGACCGAAACAGAGTTTAGCGTACAGATTTTGGAATGCAATTACATTTACTTGTCGTTGTTTTCATTGACGTCAAAGTCGTCATCCACTGTCGCTGTAATATTTGATATTATATGAGTAGTAAATAACTATAATATCCGAATCGAAACGCGTTTTTTAACCGAATAGAATCCGAGTTTTTTTCAAAAACCGAAAAGAAATAAAAAAAATCTATTCCGCACATGCATACCTAGAACAAAGCTACCTCCAAAGTCCAGTAACTTGATCAATTTACACTGCGTTTTGCAGCCCTTGTATGTAGCACAAGCAAACTGTACGAGTAGGCCTAATGTTGTCAATGTTATTTTTTTACTTTTCCGAACGTTTTTACATATAGGCCTATGCTCGACATGGTCCCAGCCATTACGTAGCTCGTAGTCATGTCACGTGAGCGTATGCTGCAACAGAGTAAGCTGGTTCAAGACTCGTCCGTTGTGCTCGGAAACCGGAACCTATCCACTCTGATAACCAAACAATACGTTCGGTTCACGTCCGGTTAATAACTTCCGCATCCTGCTCACCTCCTACTGTTTCTTCGTCTACGAAGTGATCTGTGTCGCGTGGAACGTTAAACCCTGCTCTGTCATCATGTGCTGATAGGTCTAATTCCCTCATTATCTCCGGACTCCAGTTCCAATCCAATGTAAGTGCCGTGTCAGACTCTGACGTTGGCGATCAGTATATGTTCATTACGATTTTGATAGATTTTCAGTATGTCATTGATCTTCCATTGTTCCCCACAAGCGAATGACAGCCAGTCCATAACCGTTTTCCTTTGTCTACTTCTAGCTCTTTTGATTTCGATCATCCCGGTCAACGCGATCACTTCCAACTGACTCTTTCTCATGATGTGTCCCACAAATCGGATTTGTCTGTTAACACTAATCTTCAGATTTCTTGCTGTATTGGCTCTTTGAAGTACTTCATTTGACTCCAGTTCATCCACGCTATAAAGAGCATGCTGTGTTAGCGTGTTTACTTCCCGTCTGTCAGTTTTCCGCAGCAGCTGTCAAGTACGTGCAAACTGCTAGTACAACTTGGCTGGCATTGCTGCAGACTGGATCGATACCAGTAACCACAATCAAAAGAAATAGCTGCAGGCTGGGGCTTAAACATTGACCTGCTTATGTAGGTCCATCTGTGGCTTACGCTTAGACACGGGAATTTCTGCTGCCCAATGGTACGGCTGCAGTTTTTGCCGCGTGATGCTATGTTGCATAAGCGCGGCCTACGCCGTCATGCGCTGTCCGCACGTCCGTCTGTCACGTTCGTACATTCTGTCGAAAAGAATAAAGATATCTTTATTTTTTACCATCGGGTATAATAGCCACATCATTCTAGTTTTTTTCATACCAAACGTCACGGTAATATTTGTACGGGAACCCCCCGTCACTAACGGGGCGCTGAATGCAGGTGGAGTAGAAAAATAAAATCGCGATTTCCGACCAGTTTATGGCTTCTTCGCGTGCTGTCAACGCTATGACCGCCAGATGTTATCAACACTGCGCCGCCGGACCGTACGGTCTGGTACACTGGCCCTGGTGACTGCTGATGACAAATAGCCGCACAAAAGTATTAGGCCTACCACGGACCACTATACAGCAATACGGTGATTGGTACACTGACCGTTGATGTGTGAGCTGTTACATTTGGTACAAGGAGTGGCCTGGGCGGGCTACGGCCCTGCCCAATCCCCTCCTCGCTGTACCAAATGTAACATCCGACCCATCAACGCCAGCGTATCAACTTCATATTATTCGACGTGATGTGACACTATAATAACATTTGCACTCTAAAGGGCTAATGCTGCTTACACGATTACATCTTAGACAGTGAAGCTAATTCGCTTTCACTAAGCAACTACAAAAATGTGGATTTTAGTTATTACCAAAACGAAAAACAGAATAAATGAAACACGCACAACAAACACTGTTGCTTTCGTAGATTACTTATTATTACTAATAGCAGTTCAATCACCATCAAACAAGTTACATTCGCTTCACAGAGGACGAAAGGAACAATTGACCGTCTAAAGGCACAGAGAAAACTCGCAGTAGACATTCTTCACACGGACTAGTCGGCTATGTTTCATACAACTCCGCTGATACCAAACTACACTAACATCTTTCAAACTATTTCACCGACCGGAACAATGCTGCCACGTGTAACAGTAACAGAGTTTTCTTAATTGATACAATGGGTCATTCCACTTTTTGGATTAGTCGTTCGTTGAGACTTTTGCTGAGTCAAAAATTCGGACTAAGACCAATGATCAGCCAAAAAGTGAAGTCGTTTTCGCTGAGCGATTCGCTCAAAACTTCGGACTGAGCGATCGCTGAATCCAAAGCTAATTAGCTCACCGGTTGATACTGCATGCTGATAGGTTAGTAAGTTAGAGATAAAGTTTTGATTAGCGAAAATCACTTCACTTTTTCGCTAATTCAAAAAATAAACAAAGAAATACGGCGAAATCAGCGATGAGCCGCCGATGACGTCAGCGATGACGAGCTGCGGTGATTGGTTAAACTCAACTCCAGCTGAGACCAAAGTTGAACCGTTTGGTCTCTTTGGTCTCAGTGAAAGACTGACCCAAAAAGCGAAATGATCCAATGACTCTAAAATAAATCACTGTCTAAGAAAACTTTTGTCAGCGTCTAACTAAAACATATGTTGGAAACCACGTATGACAGACTGCCAGCAAATTAGCAAAATAAATCATTAAGCAGATTGCACCAGTATATGTTCAAATTCCCAGCATTTCACACACTACCAGATCACAACGGCTGTAAGACATCCCATTTAATAATGTAAAACAAATGCTAATTGAATCAAAATTAATACTTTTGCATGAAGCATAAAGTATTATGCAGTAATTTTCTAAGACACTGTTACTTTGCTAAAATTACACTTAAACACGTCTGCTTTACTGTTTATCACAGTTACTTTGATGTTTCAAACATGTTTAAACCATCGTGATATCCGCTGGCGTTTGGCGATTACTATCCAGATCAGATAGTGCCGGTACAATGAACCCAGTATACCATAATGTAAACACTTTATCTAACCGGTTCAACGAACTTTCGCGCTCATGAATATGCATGTCGCTATTCGCTATGCAGTAAGTACAGCCACGAACTGGATGCCTAGTCACCCAGTGCATAAGTATTTCCGAATAAACAATACTGAAAAGTATAACTAATGAGTTCCAGAAACTATGCAATAACTAAGTGACTAACGTGATACATGTAGCTACATTTACGTGCTTAGTTATGAAGAGGATCATACGTTATATTGATATCTGGCCTGAACAACGGCAGCACTACCGTAGTTACTGCACAACTGACGCCTTTCAAGATGTCCGACCAGCGTCCAAAGATGATTTATTGTTGCTCGTTATCCTGCATAATATTCTTTTTGTTTTCATCGTCGTACTTGACGTCATTACTGAAGCCACGACCAGCCTAGTTCGACGAACCGGCACCGTAGTGTAAACACCGCCATACCATAATAATTAATCACGCTGTTCACTGCTGGTGACAAATAGCTGCACAAAAGTATTAGGCGACCACAAATCGCTCAGTGGTGAAAATAACGCACAGAACCGAAACATAATCGGTACGTAATTTATAGAAAACAAGCGCTGCACTATTTTAACCCTTTAATGAACACGTTAAAACCGCACAGCAACTGACCACTACACAGCAGTAGACTACCCTGGTACACTGGCCGTTCATGGGTGGGCTGTAGTTGCAGCGCGAACTATCTTTCGTGTTACACCGATGTGTTTTGTATAACAGCAGCAAAGCTACGGCTTGTTGCCCAAAACGCAGCACTGAACCTGGGCTAGAGGGCTGTTACATTTGGTACAGCGAGGAGGGGCCTGGGTGACCCAGGCCCCGCCTCGCTGTACCAAATGTAACAGCCCACCCATCAATGTCCAGTGTACCAACTTCATATTATTCAATGTGGTACTATAACTGCCTCCGATTTCTGAAGGGTTAACATGTCACATTGCAACTGATGGATTAATACTATATAACCATATTTATTATGTGACTTTCCCTAGGCAGACACATGTTTTTCTGTAGCAAGCCCGCGATAAATCAAAAAAGAAAGTCTACAAAGTCCAAAATTGACAAAAAGGTTGCAACTCGTGGACCAGTTCAGCCCTCAAAACGTCAAAATGTCACAATCTCAGACAAAAATGTACCATAACTAACAACAGTGTTGGTGGCGTATGATCCTAAAACTTAATGGAATATTGCCCCCCCCCCGTCACTAAAAGCCACTTACAGATCACATCACATACGGAAGGTCAAAGACTAAGGTCACCATATTCCTGTCCGTCCGTATGTGCCATTTCCGCTTATAAGTCAATAAGATCGTAGAAAGCTCATAGTTTGTTGAAACGTTCCATGTGGCATACCGGTAGGTAACTGGCAATGCTATTTATAGATCAAAAAGATCAAAGGTCAATCAAGAGTCAGAGTCCACGCCAAACTTAAGACACATTTTAATTTTTTAACTCCAGATGAAAAGTTGCAGAGATCCCGACAGATGACTGCAATCTTGAGGCTGCAGGGAGGACCGCATATCAGGGCCACACATTTCGCTGACTAAGTAACAAATTAGCAATTTTAAATGACAGACTGCCGACACCTGCATCCAATGTAGACAATTTAATGACTTCATAAATACAGTAGGCTACACTGGTCAGCGGTTCGGCAGTACTATGACCAAAGTTTTACAACTCTCCGCCAGTCACGTGTTGATTTCAATACGTGAAACTAGCACAGAGGCCACATTATGCTTTCAACTGGCATAGCTATTATACGAATGACAGAAATGTTAGCTGTAGCAGCTACAGCAGCAGCATGGAAATTATGCCATTTGACTCGCACACGCAGCAATCACAGCATACATCAAGGCATAGAGCACAGACAGACAAAAAATAAACACAGAGAAGAGGAGTATCACAAGATTCACAGGTTCACAGTAAGTAATACCTGTTCTGTTTATATGCACATTCAGCTAAATGTAGCACAGTGTATAGCTGTAATCATTCAGAATTATTACAAAAACGTCATTCTGTACACTCCCCAGCTTCACAAACAGTTCTGTGATTGACATAATACACCCTGTCCACATAAAAAAGGTGCCACTGGTTTTTTCGCGATAACTTTTACAAATATTGACGGATTTTCATAATTTTTCATGCACAACTTCACAAGAGAATGCCACAGTCATTGGCGTAAGAATTTCCTGACACACATTCGTTATGTTGCTACCATACCGTGTGAAAGTCTCAGACACAAAAGTAACACATTTCACACAACATTAGCACTTTGCATATGTTTATATTGATCACATTTAGGGGAACCAGTATCGATGAAACAAACAAAACACAGAGAAAGTCAGAGGCTCAAAATTTATGTTCAAAATGTCCACCATTCACATGAACACATGCATTCAAACGACTACACCACTGCGCAATCGCTGCCGCAATGATGGTGTGGTCCATCAGCCTCCACTCGCTCGGCAGACGTTCTTTCAACTCCTTCACATCTTGGATCTGCGAACGGTAGACCCTCTCTTGAAGGATGCCCCAGATGCTGTAGTCCACCAGATTCAAACCTGGCGAATTGGACGGCCACATCTCTGGAGCGATAAACTCTTGGCAACTCTCTCTCTCTCTCTGGAGCATGGTGACAGTGTCACGTGACGGTGAACGGCATGATTTCAGTGACGTCAACATTACGTCACCAGGTAAAGGATGTACAGTGTACACGGCATGCAACCTAGTAAATTTACCAGTATGATTAGTACTCATTTGCAAACTTATGTACCAAAAATCATAAAAATCCGTGCATATTTGTAAAAGTTATTGTGACACCTTCTTTATGTGGACACGGCGTATATTTATATATACACACAGACATGTTCTGTGGCTCAGTTCTAAATTATCATCATTGGCAGTGTGCCAGCGAGTTTATAAAACAGCAGCATTATGATTAGACTGCATAAATAACTCTATCAAAGAGTATAGTGAATTAGCAAGATGTATGCATAGTCTTGTGTACAACAGTATACATGCAGTTACAGGTTACAACTAACATACTACCGGTATGCACTGGTGACTTCATCAGCATGCAAACAGTTGGTGAAAACTGAGCCTCTGAGTGCACACAAACCGACCGTGCACCATTAATCTGTAGGCTACGTCCACATTGGTGCAAGCATGGTGACTTTGGGAGCCAAAGATGCAGGAACATTTAACATCTGATGGCATTATAATCATTTATGGAACTTTCGTTGAATAGATTCATCTGGTTGGAACATTAACTATTAGTTAAATTCATCAAACACAACCAATATTATTACCTAAAACTTGACGTTTCGACCTGTACAAGAGGCCTTCATCAGAAGAAGCTGGTACTCAGTTCTTCCAGTTCTTGACACGATGGAGTCAGATTACAGGAACACAGGACTGAAGTGGAATCCAAAACAGGATGCACATTCACTAGAAGCCTTTGCGCATCAAGTTTAACAGAACACAACAAATGCGCTCTCACTGACCATGCAACCCAAGAGAACCATGTCATCAACTGGTCTCAAGCGATGGTGATCGACAAAGAGCCAGAGCGTTTTATCAGATGGATCAAAGAGGCCATACACATCAGAAAGGAAGAATAACAGGCCATGAACCATGATGAGGGCAGCTACCAACTGAGCCACGCATACAACCGTTTTCTTGATATCGCATCTTCCCGTCGTGTCAAGAACCGGAAGAACTGAGTACCAGCTTCTTCTGATGAAAGCCTCCGATAGAGGTCGAAACGTCAAGTTTTAGGTAATAATTTTGGTTGTGTTTGATGAATCTAACTAATATTTATGTAACTGTTGCCTAATTAACATGTTTAACTCCCAGTAGAGACATATTCACGTTCATCACATCGACGCTGTCTGTCATCATTACTAACTATGTACTCAACAGAGTTCACATTCAAGTTAAAAAACAAATAAAATTACCCGACTTTCCCGACCTTGTTGGGAAATACTCCCAGACTATCTAAGACACAACAGCCACGTTTTAGGTAATTTTTCATTGGATCCTCCTCCCCTCACCAACTCCTTTACATCGCCATTTTGAGTTATACATGTACTGTATAAGTAAGCATTTCCATTTTTGTGTTTTTCCATTTTTTTCTGTTGTTTTTATTCATTTTTTTTCATTTAAAATATTCAAATACAAATCGCACAAAATAACAACACAATTTGGACGATACACATCATTTTTCATGAGCATCAACAAAACTCTCCGATTTTCCCTGACCTCAATTCCGACTTTCCAGGTCAGTGGAACCCAACTCAAGTTCGCCGACTGTGCTGGAAACACTGTTACCCAAGCTTCATAATTCTGTATGGTCCCAAACTCTTGTTTATTCTGGTCATGCAACAGCAGCTTACGAGACTAACTACTACTGTTAAGTTCTGTAATACAAGTTCATTTAGTGTACCTATAAAATGTAATATCTACAAATCTATTGCAAATTATGTGAGCAGGAAGGAAAACATCCAATACTGGACGTCAATGTTATACATTAGAGCCTCTTTCTGCTGGTCAGCAGTTACTCCAGGACCTGGCAAAATGGCAAATAACTGTCACTGTAACAACCAAATACAAACTGTGAACTATCTACTTCCACAGACTTCGTTGTTTTGGCTAACAAAATTTCTCAATCGGATTTGATTACTTTGTACAAGAGTCACTGGATTGCTACTATAACATAACAATTGTTCTTCCCAACATAGTTCAGTAAGTCGGGCAGAATGGAACTATAAACAGAAGGAAATGGTCTACAGACAGAAAGAGGAGTTCGTAACATATTATCAGAATGAAGTATACACCAGTGAAAGTAGAGATAATTCCTCCCCCTGAATAAAACACCCCATGAAAAAACACCGAATAAGTATGTTTTTTGGATTGGTTGAGGTTTATCCTGGGAGGGTTATCTCCATGTTCTTAATCTAGCAATGCTGAAACACTGAAATATAGTTCGATTGTCTGATCAGCAGCACACCGCCACATGGCTCGAGGATACGCGTACACTAAAACAGAATACGTTAGCATACGTATCTTTCGAAAAATAGAATACGCGTACGATACGTTTCACACGCTAACACGACTTCACCTAGACAAGTCTGAAACGTAAGGTAAGAAAATGTGGTGCTGACGACATGAAATCGACGTCAGAGACTGAATAACACCGTAACAGTTCATACGTTGAATGACTGGTGAAGCTGTTTACCTTCTTTGC
>Ga0209339_1001563_pt1 | contig 9991 bp, 7 predicted proteins | sample OlaalgELextract3_FD_187376 | JGI IMG/M metagenome (GOLD analysis project Ga0209339, IMG submission 187376) | Olavius algarvensis symbiont microbial communities from Tuscany, Italy - Type A ELBA extract 3 (SPAdes) (version 2) | ecosystem: Host-associated > Annelida > Digestive system > Unclassified...
AAGACCAGTGTGCCAGACAGTGTCATATGCTGCTGTTAAGTCCAGAAAGACCGCGCCAGTCTTTAGGTTCTGCTGGAATCCATTTTCGATGAAAGTGGAGAGCACTGAAAGCCATGGGAGAGGTGTAGAACGGAGGGTACCGGAGATGAGACGCATGGTAGAGTTCAACTGCACATCGACCGGAATTATGTGAGCAGAGCGTGATCAGACTGGGGCACAGTACTTCTACACAGATTTGGATCTAAAATGAGCGTTTAGTATATAAAGTAAACTTTTACTGGATTGATTTGTAAGAGTAAGAGCACTGCACTTTCCAATGACACATCAAACACTGCAATTAAATTTAGGCAGACCACAATAAAATAGACACAGACTACAAATAAAACATTTTGACAAGATTATATTTCAATTCAGCACATGATACAGAATCATCACCTGACCAATTACATAATATGCATAAAAGAAAATGTTCTATTTCGATAGTACTTTATATGATTTCTGCTGTATAAATACATTCAGAGTAGCGTAAAATGAAACTGCTATACCTCCTTATCTCGGACTTCAAGTGCATTGTTCAGCTCGTCGACCTTAAGACGGAATTCTTCGACACCTGTTGGACATTCCAGGTCGCCCACTGAGTGACCGGCGGTGGACAATGTCAGGTCACTGACCTGGGATCGTAGTTGTGACAGCTGTTTTAGCTGTTCACAGACTTTCTTCTGCAGCTCATCTTTGTCTTGCATCAGCTCCTGCATCAGCAGCCAACACCAACCACTCATCTGCAAATCACTGACTACACAAATATCATACAAGAAAGGTTTACTGGCTGTTTGATGTTTACTGGCATTTTCACAGACAGGTTATATCATGCTTACTGAACTATGATTACAACTAATAAACAATGCAGTAACACGAAAATACAACTAAACCAAAACACATCTTGTTGGCCTAGTCACTGTGTACGTAATCTTCTCAACTTTCCAACCAATCACTTGGCTGTGGTACTGACAACACACAATGGAGCTATGCGTATGTAAATATTGCTCAATAAGATCCTCTGGAAGTACCTATGCAAACTGCAACTAGTCAACAAACCAAAATAGTTCCGAATGTCTTGAATATATCACCCTCAATAATTCAGATGATGCAAGTTTTGCTCAATGTGCCTCAATTAAAATCTAATGGCCACACATGTCTGAACACAGACGGGCGGGAAGATTCCATGTTACTGGTTGTTTCGCTGAAGTTACACACATTTTATCGTGAAAACAAACAGAAAGCCGACACAAACCTCTTCTAACGTCTTCAGATTCTTCAGCTCTTCCTCAAGCTGGCTTATTCTGTGCTGGGCTAAACGCTCCGAATGGCTAACAGCTTCCAGCTGTTCCTCAAGATCTCGCACGACACGCTGGAGACTGTTGCGGTCGTCAACAGAAACTGATTTCGTGTGCAGCTCGTCGGTCAGTTTCTGGTTTGTCTCGTGTACTTCGGCAAGTTCTGCCTCGAGACCATCCAGCCTCTGTATAAGTACAACACATCTGCCACTAGCGCACACAGAACAATACATCATTAACCATCAGTGTTCCAATGTCAGCAACTAGCAGCAGAACCTACATCAGTTCACCTGCCAAACATAAAATCATTGTTATTCTGGAGGTAAAACACACTGTCTACAGTTGAACGACTTGCCATGAACATAAAATCTGTTGCATCGCTCTTGGGCTAATAAACTTTATCTAAAAGTTGACATGTGTGACTAATAAATTCCTAATAACTTTTATATCCCATGCTCAAATTGTGAAAGTCTGGAAAACCTACCGTACGAAACCAAAGGGGTAAAAAATGATGCTTCCGTCAGGTCTCCAAATCCAACTTCGTCGTGTGACCTTGACTTTTAACCTCCTGACATCAAAACTTGATCGTTTCATTTCCTTGCACCTTGGAACACTTGTGCCAATTTGCAGCAAAATAAGTTCCTTCTTTTTTTTAAAAAAAAATATGGTGTTCACAAGACCGGCAACAAATGAACAAACGACCAAATGAACTAGTTTATTAATGTTTAGATATTAACTGGAACTATTCTTAAGCATGGAGCAATTTTGGCTAAATGCTCTTCCTGACATGAACAATATATCATATGGGTCAGAGCAGTTGTCAAACTTCGGTTTTCGGGTTACAGTCCATTGTCTTAGTGGCTCCTTAAAACTACAAAAAAGAAACAAATGTCATCAAATGCATATTATTTGTTCGTGTCAAAATTAATCATTATAACAGACTAATGAACAACTAAAAGCACTCAATCAATCGACTAGAAGTTTTTAAACTGACAGCAGCCCTAGCAAATACAAAATATCACACAGACAAGTCATTGAATCACTCACTACCTGCTGTTGTTGGCGAGCAGTTTTGCACCGTGCCTCGAGGTCGGTCTCTAGGTGTCGAATGATCTCCCGCAGTTCAACAATCATAGTTCGGTTTGACTCTACTTCACTGTCTAATCGCAACTTGACTGACTCAAGATCATCATAACTCTCAGTCTTCTCACGCAACAGTTGCTCCAAGTCTTCAATCTAACAATACGGCACCACATCTACTGTTACTCACAGACAGTGCTGCATTCAGGTGCAAGACACATGGTAACTAACCCAGATCATATAAAAAAGGCTTAATGCATGCAAACAGTTCAGTTTTCAGTTCACGTCAGTTGTGATGGTAATGAAATGTAATGTAAAACATCTATTTATACACCGTATCGTCACCACAAAGCCTGAAATAAGCAACAGTGACGCATAAGATTACAGTGACCGATTATGAATACGAAAATAGTACACAAATGCCATTTGATGTTCAGTGGGACAGTTATGTGTGTCACACACAAAGGCAAAAATATGCAATGAAGCAAAGCCAAACAGAATATTTTTCTGCATGCACGACCACTTAGATATCCCCTAATACATTATAGTGCAGCTAAGCCACAGAAACTTGCATTAACAGCTAAGTAATTGAACAGATGCGTGTATTCAACAAATTACGTATGCAACAGCAACAAACGAACAATTTTACAATGCTTCTTCCAGCACAACCTAGGTCATCCTTAGGTCTTCCTATATCAGATTCACATATATGCAATGTGGAATATACACTGTATGTATCATATATATGTATGTACAGTAAAGTTTTTCTAACAGCATAATTCATAGAAATGGAGGTGAAATCGACTGCTGGCCAAATAAAGTATCAGTGCTGTACTATAAGCAATCACTAGGAGAAAAAAACTAAAAGTGGTCCAAGCAAGAACTGACTGAAATTAGCCAAGCCTCAATCACCTAATGTAATATAAGACGTCAGCTCAGATAGTGATGCATCATCTTGAAAGCATCTGAACCAAATCAAACAAAACTGAACAGAAAGCAGAAAAAGCTTGATTTTACATCGAACTTGAGGCATGATATTATCAGTCAGTCATGTGACACAAATATGACAACAACAGGGACATGACACAGAAATGTTCAGTCTAGCAGTGTGAATTACACAGACATCTTAAAAGTCAGCTATATGCACGGTTAAATTTCATTTACTGTCCTCAATATTCTGCAGCAGAGATGGCAGTAAACAAAAAGTAAAATAAGCAAAAAAGAAACTCGTAACATCTTAACAAAATTTCAGAGAAAAGCCCCCAAAAACCAGAACAAAGACACTACCACAGCATTAAACGCACAATGAATCTACAACTGCTAATTTGCGGCAACAGGTAATCAAAAAACCGAGGCTGTGCACGTGGCAAGCAGATGCTCATGTCAGGTGATGCAAGGCCCCGATCAGTCAGCCACGGAAAAGTGTCAACTGACCAAGCAGCGACAAGTCAATACAAACCTGACCGCCCGTCAACAGTGCAGCCTCGCACGCACTCTGTGGGTCATGTGACATCCCTGCATCCTGCCATGGCGGAATTGGTGCATTTTGATTAAAATTCGTTTTGAATGATATTGCTATTTTAATAAAATAATCTTAATAATAATGTAAATTATAATGTCGGCCATGCTCATCAAAACATGACAATCATGAGTAGACAAAAACAAACAAACACGTCTAAGTTACATAACAAATAAACAAGTCGACATGCATAATATTAGAAAGCACACTCAGAGTCTATTCCCCTGTCCAGACAGACTATAGCAGTCTGCATATGATAATTGCAATGCACTGTTTACTATAGTAGACTCGCATCATCTCATAATTACATGAGAATTAGCATGCACCTAGTGGTAATGCCCTACTGAACAACATTAAAGAAAGTGAATAAATTCAAGGATCCAAATCCAAGTGAACCCCAAAAGTTAACCGTTTTTGTAAGGACTAACCCTTCTACAAATTTCATGAAAATCATTCATAACTTTTTAAGTAATGATGCCGGCAGACAAACAAACATAACCTGCTGCACACATCCATCTCCATTTAAATGTGAAAGCAACGCCAGAGAAAAAATGCAAAATAAAACATATTAAACCTCAGAATAAAAAAACCACCAGACAATGCCACAGTAAAACAGGGCAAACCTAACACCTGCATATATATGTGACACAGAAACATATATGCCAGATAAGTGACTTTAGTAAAAGAAGCCACTGCAACAGGGCATACCTCTGTTCTAAGTCGCTGAGTCACTCCATCCTTCCTGTCTCTGTCCCTGACCAGACCTTCCAGCTGCAAGATCTTTGCATGGTACTCATCACGTTCTTGCTCACGCTCCACGGCTTGATACTAGTACAACATTTACATAATAATGACACATATCAAATGCCTGTCCCAGTGGCACTGTTGGTAGCATCACGGTACGCACAGCCTGGCTACAGTGATTGGAGAGTCTGGGTTTGAGGCCCAGGCTGGCCGGATCATTGTGTCAGGTTATAGCCGCTTATGCTGAGATTAAATTCTCAAGCAGGCACAGAGGGTTCGACGGTGTCCTCTTTAATCTGTGACTGTTGGCTAATACTGGGGTCACAGACGTTCAGTATTAGTCGCTGCTTTAACCACTGATAACAGTGTATGCCTGCTGTATGCCTGGCCGGTCATCAATGGCTCTGTCCACACGCACCACTAAATTGGACTCTGGGGCCCACGGTGCGAGGTGCGCTAGAGCTACGGCCATCCATCATGCAGTAGGTATTAGCCGCCAGACAAACAGTGGTTATAGGCCACGCAGGGTAAATATCATGGCACAAGGTCTCTCCACTCCCGATGCCTCCCTTAGCTCTACACATAAGGAGAGGTTGTGCAACAACTACACACTACACACACCATCAGGTTAGCCTGATGGTGTCGTGCAACACTACACTAGTCCCTTCCCTGGGGTTGCGCATTGGGGCAGCCTATGAGGCAGGCCTCAGCGCTGGCATGCGAAGGGAGCGTGTGTCACCACAAATAAGAAAAAAAGAAAGAAAGACGCATATCAAATACCACATTAATTAATAATTAATAATAAAAATTACTATTAATAATTAATCATCATCATCACTTATTTCAGTAAAACAGCAGTCATGAGAAAAAGAGCAAATATAAATATGCATCAATGGAATAGCTGTATAGTGAAGTACAGAAAGGCTGTTGCCAGCACTGATAACTGACCTAGTTAGAGACACGGAGCAATAATACGAAAAAACAATAGAGACTAAATTACACTAAACAAACTAAAAACAACGAACAAATCTTAAAATTTTTTTAACTGTCTGTAAATCATTTGCTGTGTGTCATTACACATCAAATGATTTGCAGACAGTTAAAAATTCATTTAAATTTACACAATGAAGAGATCTCTTAAATGCACTGAGAGTACTAAAGTTAAGAGAGGTAGGTAAACTGTTCCACACACTGATCACACGCCACTGAGCAAAAAAGATCAACACACAGTACGAGAGCTAACTGTTTATATAGCTTAAAGCCATGGCCTATAGTCCTCAGTTATCAGAGTTTAGATGAACTAGCCCAAACAGAATTTTATAAAACCATATTAAGTCAGTATACATGCTACATAACTCAAGGGTAGGCCACCCAGGAACTTTTAAGGGCTCTTCGTAAGTCAACTCTTTCAGATCAGGCAAGCATTTAGAGAATCTAGGTAGGATACGTTCAATTGCTTCAATAATATGGCGAACACCTGACATGTACCTCAATAAATTGTTTATCGGACTTCAGCTGTTTCTCAAGAGCATCGATCTTTTGGCCGTAGTCTTCAACTGTGGCCCTGTGTTCTTCAACAGTTCTCTCCAGCTGTGCCTGAACCTCCTCGGCAGTGGACTCCAGGCTCCGAATCTCCGTTTGAAATTCCTGCCGTTCTCGATCCATCTGCTTCTTCATGCTTCGAATTTCCTCGCCAAGTCGCAAGTTCTCTTGCATCAGACCTGCAATACATAGCATACTGTAACATCTCATCTTGCTTTACCGTTACAGAACATAACCTCGCCCAACCTGTGATAGAACAATTTACACAGAGCAAATTAGGCAGGGCACAAACGCTCTAGCAATAAGCATGTTTAAGTCTGTTGATGAAAGCAATGATCCAAATTATCAAAGCTAACCCGGCAAATTGTTCCACATGGCTCGGCTACTGACTACAACTTCTAGAAGCAAAACAAGCCTGCAAACTTGGAATGATGTGTGTGCACATGCATGATACATGGCAATAACAGGTTAAACTACGAGCACTGTACTATCTACGGAATGCATTATGTATGCTCAACAGCTAATGGACATCCAGCTTAGTTTACAACCCGAGACCAGACAAAAAAATTAAAGAACAAGAACTAAAACAGAGAACAGATAAGTCCATGAAAATCACAAGAATCCATCAAAGCAGTTCAGTGGCTAAGGCAATGCCAAATTATACTGCAGATGGTATCTACAGCTAAAACATCATTACTGCTTTATCACAATCGTTGTTTCAATTTCTAAATATAACCCAAGAAGTGACTCCCCTCCTCTTTTACTAAGTTCTACCTTAACCTACTACATTTATACTATAAAACCATAACCTTGCACCTAATCATCTGCAGTTTCCCATATTATTACATACTATTTACAAACACTCGCTGTCAGTATCTCAGTTCTACACACTGAGGACTTCTTCTTCTTTTCGTATGCGTGTCATGAACCGTAATTGGTCAGCCACGAAACAGCGTCTTCATCTGCAGAGTGCAGCCGGGATAAGAAACCACTCAGCTTTGTCAGAGGACAGGAATCGACAATGTGGGACATTGTCTGAGTCTTGCCGCAAGGACACAGATCAGTGGCTGCACGTCACCATTTCCTTCTGCACGCACCGCAGTGTCCCTGTTCCGTGCAAAAACTGTTCAGCAGAGACCACTATTGCCGAGGGAGGTTGAAACCCGGTTGCCAGATTGTGGGGTCGCACTCTAGGTCGGAATTGACCACCTAAGCTGACATCCAGTTATGCCTCCATCGACTTTTGATGTCAGCTGGTTTCAAGTCCAGCCACAGCGGCTTCCTGGATGTCAGTCATAGAAATGGTGGGTTAAGGATATCAGGCTGGATTGGCCAACTGAGGACTAACACAGTTTAATAACGAACAACTACTGTTTTGTGCCATATAACTGTCAACAACTGCCAAAAATGTCTCAAAATATTTTACATTGTCAAAGAAATATCAGTTGTTAGAATGATTCAATAACCTTCAGCCATTGCAACATGCAAGAAATTATATAGCAACAGTTACAACCCAGCACCACTAAAATGTTACCAATTAATACACAAATGCAAACTATTCCGTATACATTTCACTGTGTTGCTTTAGTTTAGTTTACTGCTTCGACATTTCTAACAAACTAATGAAAAATAAGTCTGAAAAATGACCCATAGACATTATGCAGCAAAATAGCTATAAACCAATCAAGTATGAATAATGCTAACATAGAACAATTTTTGAACATTCTCTCAACAATACTGCAAAATTTCATCAGGATGTCAGCTTTTTCAACATTTCTGCTATATGGCTTCAACAAGCAAATGCAATGTTGTAATCTGTGATTTTCCATCATTAAAATTTCAAAAATAGTAACTTTATTAATTTATAATGTTTTGACAAAAATGCCAACTACATCATCAAGAGAACACTCAAAACTGATCTTCCATAATTTTACTCTAATCCACTGAGACATAGCACAAACAGTGCGCTATTGAGACATAGCTTGTAGTTTAAAGAATTAGGCGTAAACAGTTTCAAATTTGCACCGTATGTGTCTATTTGCACAAATCATTTATCTGTGCACAACAAAATGAGCAGCAATTAACAGCCACATAAAATAGCAGGCCGATAAATTGACGGATTATTTAACTATCACTTTTTACATGTATAACGATGACGGATAGTTATGTCTGAAACCTTTACTACAACTTTCAACAAAGATTATACTGCAATATGATAATGTATAACGATGACGGATAGTTATGTCTGAAACCTTTACTACAACTTTCAACAAAGATTATACTGCAATATGATAAGTCAACATCTAATACTTAACTAGAAGAAAGTAACCGACGAGACCCACAACTGATGTTCACCTGGTGTTGCATAGTCAACTGTAAATAGTCTGGTATTTATGAATTACAGATACTGCAAGGCATATGTCAGTGAAAGCTTGTTCATATACAAACCAGATGCCTTTCAATGTCATGCAGTCCCCTAATCTGTAAAATTTTGTCAAAGAATAATGGAATAATTTTGGCAGGAATGCTCTTCCTGATATCATCAATAACTCATAAAGACCCGGCAAGAATAAAAATTGGGTTTTCGTGTTGCAGTCCATCTACAACCTGCACGAAAGCGTAATAAATCCAAATGTGAAACCACCGTAACTATCTGTTAGTAACCAATAAGTCCCAACAACTTACTGTCGTACAAAGAAACATCAATAAGAAAGCGGCAAATCAGTCTATCACCATGTTTGATTATCTAAATAGAACAAACCTGAAGAACCTCTGGCAGCCGCCTGTGATGCTACAGTGGCATCGCAAACACATCATCAATACCAATGAGTTAACTATAGTATTATCACTAACCAGCCTAGAAGTTAAAACCTTTGCACTGAGCTATTCCATTAGTTTAAAGGTTCACTTCGGCTCAAATTATCATTGCTAAGCTATATTGAGTGAGTGAGTGAGTAATCAGAGTGTAACATCCCACATGACACATAGCATGCCAGTTAAGAGAGGAGTCTTTCCAGCCAATCAACTGCACTGGTAATAACAACAGTTTAATGAAATCCACTGCAAACCCTGAGAAAAAATGCATTCATACTGAAAACATTTAAAGATTCATCTGATCACTTCAGCTGTAAATGCAGCAAGAACAATTATTGCCGGATACATTTTGTAGTTTTCATTCTCGTAAAATACGTGCATCTTTTCTGTAATCGGTGCATTATGAGCCATGCTACTACACAGGTAACGAATGTGTGGCAACAATGATGATATAACACCTGTCACACCTGCATACCTTTTCTAGCGTCATCAACACTGAGCTCCAGTGTCTGCTGCTGATGGACCAGGTCCTGTTCACGCTGTAAGACATCGTCGTGATTGTCTTCAAGTTCTCGGACCCTCACACGAAGTCTCTCCGTCTCCTTGATCAATGCCTCATTGCGATTCTCCAGCAATTTCATGCGTTCGTCAGCACTCTGCTTCTCCGCCATGTATCCTTTCACCAGACCTAACATGAAGACCAAGACACCAGCAGTAAATCTTAACTTTTTAAACAACACTTTACTCATTCCATAATTATAATTTTTAACTTGCAAAACTATAATTTTTAATTACAGTTATTACAACTAACTCACTCACTCACTGCTGCGCCTGACCAGCGAGGGTCGTAGCGATCTCCAGACCACACGATCTTCGGCGCACGACCAGAGAGCATCAGCGTCAAGACCTTCATCGGCTGTAACTTGCTGAATCCATGTCTTGCGGGGTCGTCCGGGTG
>Ga0209339_1001564_pt1 | contig 9990 bp, 7 predicted proteins | sample OlaalgELextract3_FD_187376 | JGI IMG/M metagenome (GOLD analysis project Ga0209339, IMG submission 187376) | Olavius algarvensis symbiont microbial communities from Tuscany, Italy - Type A ELBA extract 3 (SPAdes) (version 2) | ecosystem: Host-associated > Annelida > Digestive system > Unclassified...
TTCAAATTTCTGACCCCTTACGGTAAAAATTGAGAGTCCAAACTTTGTAGGTGAAAATGTTATATATTAAACTTTTTATTGAACGAGAAAAAAATATAGGTCAATCTGCGCCGGAGTGTCCCTTTAACAAAAAATTATCGACACTACAAATTTTAATGTTTAACATATGTTGTTATCTATTTGTCATGATTTTGGCCCGAATAAAACAGTTTGTCGTAGATTTGTGTTCTAGGCTATAGGTTACCACTGTCCAGATAGATGTATGAGAGTCTTGTCTGTCTGTCATGTGCAATGAGTGATGTTACCGAAAGATGGAGAGTTAGAGAGTCGGTAACACTAGGCACTGGTGCAAGGAGGTCCCCAGTGTGGTTAACAGATGAAGCTCCTTGAGTGATCCATGCAATGCTCCTTGAGTGATCCATGCAATGTTGGTGACAGCGAAAATAAACGTGAAGCAGTAAATTGTGTGTAACAAAGAATCATTCACTCGACAGTCATAATAAAAAGCCCACCTCACTGCAGCACTTCTACTACGGTTATTTTTTTAAATTTGCTAATTCTGCTATGTCTGTATGTCATTGCATGTGGAGTCATGGGCTACAGTAAGTAGGTAAACATGTAAGTAAGTAAATGATTTGTGTAGTATGAGAGGTCAGGTGCATGTGTATGTGTGTGGTCTGTAGGCTGAATGATGACTGTTCACGTGTGCTGGTTGGCTACGCCCGCGGTCAGTTGACGATGTGGGATCTAACGTCAGGTAAGCTGCTGCGGACTATCACCGATGCACACAGTCCTGGCGTCGCGGTGCTGAGTGTCAAGTTTACAGACGACAAGACCGTGGCTGTAATGAGTGACAGCGGCGGGTCTGTGTTCCGTCTCGAGTTCAAACGTCTCATTGGTCTGCGCACGTGTGATTCCCAGTGTCTCTTCTCAGGCAGTCGCGGAGAGGTAAGTTGTTGCAGTTACATTCGTTCAAATCACTATCGTTGCAGTCGACAGTTGTCAGTTTGTGAAACATATGAGCAGTGGCTAAAGTGCCATTGAATACAAGGCAATGCAGTTCCTGCACCTCCAATTATTGAGATGCAGCATTCCCACACCTCAAATTTCGTAAATAGAAATGCTCGGGGGCCACAACCACCTGTTGGCGGGCCAAAAGCCGTCGTACAGTTCCCTGACCTCTGATTTTCAGCTTTAACCAGTGCAGTATGAGCATTTTTGAGTCAGACTAACGTGCGTTTGCCAGTTGTTTGCGTGACGCAGTGGTGGAACGTCGGTCTTTGACCGGCGAACTTTCCCTATGCTGCTCTCGACCTGCAGCTAACAGGTGACCACCTATGTCGGTAGACCGTCTGCTGTATCCAGGTTGTAGGCCAGCTCGTCCTTTCATCCTTTCTGGATTGATAGACATGTAGTAAGCTGCAATTAGATGGATACCACCACAAGTCAGTGGTAGCGCCATCTGGTGAACGCGTACGAGGTAAAGGCAGGTATGGTGTAATTTGCAGGTAAAACTGTGTGATTTATACCTGAGCACCTCGAGTGTGAGATACTGCAGAAATAGCACTATATAAATCCACTTATCTCTACCTTTACCTTTTGCACCTGCTTATATGTTTGTATGTGTGTGTGTGTAGGTGTGTGTAATTGAGCCTCTGTGTTTCTCCAATAGTCCTGCCAGCGGTCCTGCTCCACACCCGGCCCGTGACCTGATGATGCTTGCGATGGCGTCGCTGTCGAAGCTGCTGGTCGTGACGTTGCATCCTGACCTCCGAGTGACTTACGTGCATACTCTAACCGGTGACGCGCTGACGTTGCCACTGCTCGCATGGCACTTCGTCGTCGTTCAACTCTCTGATAAACAACGAGTTGTTGACCCGGTCCTGGCGTTTGCACGCGACCAAACCGTCTATTTTGTACAGGTTTGTGATTCGTCATCATCATCACATCAACCCTTTAATGGGCACATTAACACCACAGAGCAACGGACCATTGTAGAGCAATACAGTGATTGGTACACTGGCCATTGATGGGTGGACTGTTACATTTGGTACAGCGAGGAGGGGCCTGAGCAGGGCCACTGCCTGCCCAGGTGTCTCTTTGCTGTACCAAATGTAACTGCCCACCCACCAGTGGCCAGTGTACCAACTTCATATTATTCGATATGGCACTATAATTTGCTGTGCCCATTAAAGGGTTAACAATAGTCATAGTCACAACTGTTCACCATGTTATATAGCTCTGTAAGTTGACTCCATCACAGCTGCTGGTGAAAAGGTTGTATATGACGCAGAATGCACATAGGCATTGACCGACTACTTTGTTCCTGACCTTGCTGCCAGGATAGCGCTGAGATGTTGTCTTTGGTCGCATGACTTTGTTTACAGTGGAGTGGTTATGGCTGTTGTCATAACACTTTTGGAATAGATGTGAATGTTTGCGGGGTCATGCCGTTGAACATTTGGGTCAAAGTTGACATTGCTGAGGCAAACAAGAAGCTCAGCTGTCGCAGAAAGGCCACACACAACGCTCCATGTTGTTGAAATTTTGCTAAGCCACTCAAGATCATTCAAGGTCATTCGCTATTACATCGTTGAGTAGGGCATGTAAAAGTTTCTATTAGTATTCCATTGTAACTATGTCCCTATCTAGTACCATTTCTGAGATATTCAACATTAAATAATGACATGTTCTTTGAATTATGGGTTAGGGTCATTGAGGGCCATGAAACATGACACCATTTGACAGATCATATTAGTCTGCCATTGAGTCATCTAACTGTTTTGGCTTGCAGTCTTTCACTGAGTGTGTTACCAAGTCCTAAATTCAGACTAAGACCGGAGATCAGCCAAACAGTGAAGTCATTTTCTTCATTTAGCCTCAGCGATTTGCTAAGACCAAAGTTTGCTGTAAGTGATCTCTGAGTCCGAAGTTAATCTGCACGTAGAGGTTAATTCTGCATGCACAAGATCAGTTAATCCATTAGAGATTAAATTTCGCTGAGCAAAGCAACTTCACTTTTCCACTTACAACAAATGTAATAAAAAACAATCAAATATGGCACTAGAATTTGCAGATCTCTGTGAAATGAAGCACTATATTACAGTTTTCAACAACATTTTAAGGTTGTCTTGGTAAACTTGTTTACGTTTTGTTGTACAAAGTTAAATAGTTTTAACACCTTTAAACAGATGAAATGGTAGTTGCTCATGACCATGCTATTTCTAGCATCAGTCTGCAGCCAGCGAAATCGGTTAATCACAGCAGTGGACTGAGACTGAAGATAAGCTCTCAGATTAAGCTTTGATGTCAGTCTTTGGTCTCAGCAAACAGCTAGCCTAATCTAAAAAGCAAAGTGACTCATTTATAACTGTATCTTATACCGTTTTTGCCATGCGATGCTATGCATAGCGCGGCTATTGCCGGCACGCAGTGTCCGTCTGTCGTCTGTCTGTCCATCCATCTGTCACGTTCGTGAGTTAATCCAGCCTTATTGCTGCCACATGCTTAATAAAAGATTTGGAGATTTGGATTTGGAGAGTTGTGCCAAAACGTATAAAGATTGACGATTTTCCACTAATATCTCGCTGTATCTCAGAAACGGTTATAGTTAGATGGGCACATGCAGCGAGACAATTTGTAAGCATCGAATTCTCTTTCCATCCATACAACATTTAGCGTGATTGCCCCAGGGGCGTCCCCAGCGGAAACAAAAATGTGGTAAAATAGCGATTTTTGGACTTATGCATTGACTTAAGCATCATATAACTCGGAAACTATTGAAGATAGATAGGTACATGCTGCGAGGGGTTTGGCAAGCACTGAATTGTCTTTTCATTCATGCAACGTTTTGCGTGATTTCCGCAGGGGCGTCTCCAGGGCAAACAAAAAATGAAGGCCAGGGTACAACGAGTACAGAATGCCACAGCGCGTCTCGTCCTTGGCTTGTCGCCACGTGACCATGTCAGTCCGGCATTGCTGGAGCTGCATTGGCTGCCAGTATACTATAGAATCCAGTTCAAACTGGGTCTTCTGATGTACATGGCACACAATGGACAGTCGCCGATGTACATTAGCGACGCCAGTCAGTCGCGTACCATCTCGTGGGTGACTACGCTCTGCTGACACAACAGACTACCTGGTGCCAAGGACACGTTGTAAGTTCGGGGAAAGAGCATTCTGTGTTTCCGGGCCTTTGGTCTGGAACTGTCTCCCCGAGTCACTGCGAACTGTCGATTCCGTCACAACTTTTCGTCGCCGGCTGAAGTCTCACTTTTTAATATTTAGCTATCGTGATTTTACATTCACTGTTTCAGTTTTTAGCATTATTGTTGACACTTGTATTGCCGGGCCGGTCCGGACTGTTGTAGGCCTGGCACTAAACACTTAACGTAATGTAATGTAATGTACGTAAAAATGACGATTTTATGCAGTTGTGGTTCGAATAACTGGGAAAGTGTTGTAGATAGACAGCTGACACACTAAATGCGCCATGTCTTTCGAACGCGAAGGCCTACGAACTTCAAACTTGGTAGATGGACAGAGCCTGGATTTGCGAAAGTCACCATATTAATCTTTCTACTTAGAGCAGCCTTCAGCGACTAACCAAAGTACTCAACAACACGAGGCACTGAGCGACCTCTCTGCAATAGCTGAGCTTCTTGTCTAATGATTTTATGCTGAAATCTAGATCAGAGGTCACTCATTCAACAGGTGCTTCTGTCTTTACCATTTTTGAGATGTTCAATGTCAAATAATGGCATGATGTTGATATCTTGGTTAGGAATTATTCAGGTTATTCAGGTTCATGGAAGTGGCACTATTTGATATATCATACCATGTCCTCGTAGTCTGCCATTGCAACTATACCTATGTATCGTACAGTTTTCAAGTTCTGTGATATTGAAGAATATTGTGACAGTGGGTACCGGTATTGGATGTGTCGGTCGGTGTGCAGGTGATGTGTCGTGATGTAGACACCGTGAAGGTGATTCCACTACAGAAGACTGAGTTATCATACAAACTGTTGTCAATCTCGTGGCTCAACTCTCGGACGATGACGCTGATCGACGTCACGGAGCGTGCTCACGTACTGGACGTGCGCTCCGAGGAAGAAGTTGAGATAGTTGACTTGTCTGACGTGAAGCTCGTCTATGGCAGCAGTTTCTACAAGTCTCTAGCGACTGGAGGTAACGTGAGTCCGGCGCTGGCATGTGCCGGCGAGCGTGCCTGCTACCAAGCTGTCGTACCTAGCGGAGGTCAAGTGATACTTTTAGGCACAAAGGCGATTCACGTGCTCATTCTACGCACGTGGTCAGAGCGCATTGACTTGCTTGTGCGTCATGACCGCTACTCTGACGCGCTGTCATTAGCGCGGTCGTTCTACGATGGCAGCGCTCGTGCTGTCATCGGTCTTAGTGGCAGTCCACAGCGACGTCAGGAACAAGTCGCTGAGCGCATCATGCAGCTGCTCAGCCAGTACGTCACGCTGTCCATGACCAAACTGTGTCCTTCACATGGAAAACTGGAAGAATTAGAAACCTACTTCCAGGTCGGTCGTCCATGAGTTTATGTTCGTCATCATCATCGTTGTATTCTACTGATGCTCGTTCACATTTCTACTTAACTTCAGATGATTGTTAAGACTGAAGAGCCAGCTGATGATGATGATTGATTGATGATGATGATCTTCGTCTTCTTCTTCTTCTTCTCGTATGCGTGTCATTTACCATAACTGGTCAGCCACGAAACAGCGTCTTCATCCGCAGAGTGTAGCCGAGATAAGCCGCCATTCAGTTTTGTCAGGGGACAGGATTCGACAATGTGATGATGATGATGATGATGATGCTTGTGTGTTGCATGTAGACAGTGGTGACGTCATGTGTCGACCACTGCCTGCTGGTTGGTCGCACTGACTTCCTGTTTGGCTGCCTCTACGAATATTTCTCAGCAGACTCCGTGGCGAAGGCGACGTATCTGGAGTGTCTGGAGCCGTACATACTCAACGACACTTTGACCAGTGTGACGCCGGTCGTCATGAAGGACTTCATTGAGCACTACGAGGGTCGTGGGTCGGTCGTTGCTGTGGAGGCTTGTATCACTCACATGGACATCGCCAGCCTTGACATTCACCAGGTACGAGAAATGTCAGTGGTTTGCAGCAAAAGGTACTATGTCCACAAAACCTGTTCTCAAGAAAATCACAAAGGTCGTACGTCCCATTATGTGAACGTACGACATTTGTGCTTTCGACACCAGCACTTTCTATAACTGTTATTGACAAAATCACGATATTTTGCAATGATGTGAACAAAACAAGCACTTCCATTGAATTACTGGCAATGAATTTACTATGTTAATTTGTCGTAAAGAAGTAATGTAGGCCTGGGAATTAAGTCAACGGCTGGACTTAAATCTTCGTGCACTAAGTGGAATGGACATAATGCCACTCCTTTGCCAAACTGCTAACTTCAGTAAAGTCAATTTGATCGCAAACTTCAACTTTAACTTGACACTAATAGATTGCAGCAATTAAATATTCTTTTGTGCAAGCAGACGAAATATTGCCAAAAATTAACGCATTTAAACAATATTACTTACGCAAGCAGCAACTTGTTTATTGTGCGCATGATACTGCAATGTAGCTGTGACGTGGCATATTCCTTTACCCAATAGCAGCTTGTCTTTCGAAGTGTCCACCATTTTTTGTAATTGTAATTTTGATGACATTCGTCGCAACGCGAGATATCTGTGGCGTGATCTCTAGCTTATTTCTATTACTACGTCTGTGGATTCAACAGAAGTTGTGGTTGATGATGTTACAATAATGGATTGTAGGTTGTGTCGTTATCCTGGGCTCACAGCCTGTACAACGGTATACTGTACATATACAACCGTGCCATGCACGACTATGTGACTCCACTGGAGCAGCTGTTGGCCCTGCTTACAAGTGCCGTCAAGACTGGCAAACAACTCACCTATGAACAGGTCTTCAGCGGCGTTGTTTTTGTCGTTGCTAGGGATGTGAAACAAATGTTGAGTAATAATCAGTGATTGTTTGTAAAAGGAAAGGAACGCCATACTCCAGCAGGAGGTATACTCCAGAAGGCCATACTCCACAAGGAGCATAGGCTGGGTGCTCATCTCCCTTACATAGGCCATTGAGCCTATATGTGCATAAAGCACTATTGTCTGTGATGCATGGCCAGAGCGATGCCAGACCTATGATTACCTGCCCAGCCTAAGCTGGTACTCATTGTGCCAACCCACGGATGGATGACTAGGCTGAGTTGACTTGGATGGCTGGTTACATACCGAGATAGTTTACCTGCCCGAAGATAGTCACCCATCCGGGCACTAACCGGGCCCAGCGTAGAGTAACTACGTTGATTGAGACCAGCGAGTTAGCACTAAGCAAAACTGCCAAGATTTGTAAAAGTGATGATCGATTATCTTGCTTGATAACCGACGGTCTGGAACTCACTATCGGACACTATAATAGACCCAGCGGAGGCGCTCATGAGCATTGAGCAACAGCTTCAATCGCTGAAGACGAACCTATTTCGTCGTTACCACTCAGCACACACAGTAGAGATGTTATATAAATCTATTATTGACATTGATACTCAACAGCACTTCATCTGATCACCACAATAAGCAATAATGAGCATCGTGCGGCACCGATGTCGCTGCGGCTGCCTTTAATCCGTGCTGCGTGTCATCGTGCGGTGCTGCTTGCACCAACTTGCTAACGATATGCAACTGTTAATTATTTGCAACGTTTCTCAGCTGCTAGGCAGACATTGTGAGTATGCCTAAAACAGTGTGACTTGACTACGAAAGCGGCTTGTAGTGTGTAAGATTTTGAGTTTCATTTCTGCTCGCTGAACCTGAACGTCTTTGCAGTCAGCGTGCAGTCCTTTGATGGTCAGCTGTCGCAGCGTGAAGACAATGACGAAACTGGTCATCTAGTTTTACTCGCATTTCACAAATTGATCGTCAAATATGAAAAAAACTGAGTTTAACATTCATATTTGTTGTGGAGTGAAGACGTAATTTAAAACTTCGTTTTTTTGTAAAGTGGACTAGTGTACTTTACATATTTCTTTATTGGCGTATCACAGTATCACGGACTTCATTGTCGTAATTTACTGACATGTTACTGAATGTTGTGGAAGCAGCAGAAGTAATTGAGACATGTCACATCAAGACTATATGTGTAATTATTTATTTCATCTGCTGTATGTTTGTTTGAATTCAAGTGATAGCGAGTTCATGCTGTTCTGATTCTAGTTTCAGTCTTGGTTAGTGGCAGTGTGAGGATTGTGTACTGCCATGAGACGTCTGGTCAACTCATGGTATGTGCAGATTGTCTACTGTCATGAGACATGAGCTATGGATGTTGAGTTACAGACTGTTATGTAGTGAAAAGTATTTTGTGTGATGCTATCGACAGACTCAACTTGGTAACAAGATCCTCGTCTACATCAGCTGTTGTCTCATGGGTCATGCTTACCCTTCTGGTCAAATTACCGACGATAATGTTGCACCAGTGAAAGATGCTGTGTTGAACTGTGTCACTGCCCTGCATACGTCACAGCCCACCAACACAGAGCCTGCTTACCCGCACCTCAGGACATTGCTGAGTTTTGACACGCGAGAGTTCTTCAACGTTTTGTCGTTGGCATTCGATGACGTGGCAAACATGACGTGCGACAAGAAACAACGCATCGTTGACATACTGCTGCTGCTGATGGTCGACAGTGCTGGCTTCTCACCTGCCCAGGTACACAGTCCTCATACTCGTACACTTGGTGCACTAGTGTGTACCTTTATAAAGCCATTTTTGTATGATACATGCACTGCAGTAGGGCACAGATTTGGTTGCAACATGGGGGCTTCTTGGATCTTGATTTTTTGCAGACGAAAATGTTGTGCCAGTGAAAGACGCTGTGTTGAAGTGTGTCACTGTCACTAAGATCCTACATGTACATGCCGATATTAATGTGAACTCGCAAGCTCTGTCATACATGCTCATGGTCAGTGATTGTAATAGTTGTTGCGCCAGTCATATGATTGGCTGGAAGACCGTCCTGCAGTGACCTATAATGTGCCAAGTGTGATGTTAAATGCTACTATACTATACACCTATCTGTGCAAATATCACTCAAACTAAGTAACTTGTTTTGTGTGCTTGTATCATTGTGTATTATTATTATTATTGTTATTGAGGCCGTCTGTGGGTAGGCTGGAATGAGTACCCAGCAAAAGCTGGGGAGTAAATAGGTACATCGCGTGATACACTAGCCCGTGTCCATGGTCTTGCAGTTTTTGCTGGTGTCTGGCTGAAGGACTAGCTTACGGAGATCATCGACATACGGGAAGCAGTAGCGCAGTAGAGGCATGTTCGTGATGACACGATGTGCTAGACAAATCCACATTACTTTATTTATTTGATGTGGCACTATAATTACCTGTGCACTCTGAAGGGTTAACAGTGCTGCTGTTGGCTACGACTTGTTTGTTGCAGGTTGGAGTTCTGTTCACGTTCCTCGCTCGTCAGATGGCACGGCAGCGCAACGACATCTTTGTCAACCGTGCACTGTTCAAGCAGGTCGTCGAGTCACTGTGTCTCTGTGATATGCCGAGTGACGTCGACCTTGAACACGAGGAGCGTCAGCAGGCCCTTCTGGAACTGTACACTGCTGATGGCCTGGACCACTTCAACGAGGACAGACTGATCAAGCTGGCGACGTCGGCGGCATTCTACCGCGTCTGTGAGGTGGTCTACGAGCGTCGGCGTGAGTGGGCTGAGATCGTCTCGTGTTACTGGCGGGACCCTGCACGATGTCACCTCACGTTCGACTACGTTCAGAGTCTCGTGACCAACAAATCTCTCTCGACTGAAGAGGTCGAGCAACTGCGGACAGCAGTGATCGAGGCAGTGCCTGAGTTGGTCAATATCGATGCGAGGAGAACTGCGAAACTGCT
>Ga0209339_1001565_pt1 | contig 9990 bp, 6 predicted proteins | sample OlaalgELextract3_FD_187376 | JGI IMG/M metagenome (GOLD analysis project Ga0209339, IMG submission 187376) | Olavius algarvensis symbiont microbial communities from Tuscany, Italy - Type A ELBA extract 3 (SPAdes) (version 2) | ecosystem: Host-associated > Annelida > Digestive system > Unclassified...
ATTTTTGGTTGGAAAAACGTGCGCTTGGTTAAATCGTGGTTAACCCAGTAGTCAAAGTTGACCCGTGGTTAGTTGACCAGCGGGTTAACTATGGATTGAAAAACCGGCCCTTAGATATTTCAAACGATCTGAATATGATAATCTATTACAATCATGAACCAATTTTGTTGCCCTCTTTTGCATTTTTTCAACTTCTTCAGTTTGCACTATAGCATGAGGTGACCAGACACTTGATGCATATTCAAGATGACTTCTTACTAGTGCTTTATATAAATTTACAAATGTTTCTTTATCCATATATTTGAAATTCCTTTTGATCAACCCTAACGTGCTATATGCCTTATTTACTTTCTCGTGAATATGAACACCGAACTTAAGTTTTTCATCTATTTGTACACCTAGATCTTTCATTTTTGTTCCTCTATCGAGTATTCTGTGGACACCATCTATTTCTATTGCAAAACTGTATACAACAGGCGATACTCTTGATAATAATAATATTTTACATTTATCAATATTTAGTTCCAACAGCCATTTTTCAGACCATGCATATATAGTGCAGTTGTTGCCTCTTGAAGTTCCAACCTATTTGTTGGTGCTTTTGTATGTTTACTCAGCTTTGCATCATCAGCAAATAGACTAATGTAAGCACAGTTGATTACGTCTACGAGAGGACCCCCTATACCAAATTTGGTACAAATCCACCCACTGAGGGCTTCTGGGCAAATGGGTGAAATATAACCAAAAATATTTTTATTTATACCTTTTTTCTCAAGTTCGCGTACAGGTCAGACCCATGGATGGATTTTTACGCGCAACAGCTCAAAAGACGTGAAATCACGAAAGAATGTGCCTTTTGGGGGTCTGAACGATGTCCCCCTAAATTTTTGGGGTAAAACCCCCAAAAACTGAAATTTTGGGACGTGAATCAGACTTTCATGCCTGAATGACAAAAATAAACTCCTTATAACTTGAAAACTACTTAGCCGATCACGACGAAATTTTTACAGGGAGTACGCACCACGAATATGCCTTTGTGGGTGGTCCTATGGCTCGCCCAACAAATCCAAGATGGCGACAGCCGCCATCTTTAATTTCGGGAAAATGTCAATAACTCCGGATTGGATAAAGATATCTGTTTTTTCTTTGTTTGTGACACTTTGAATTATGGAGTTTGTGACAAACACGATGTGCTCAGCATCATATAAAATAGAACATTGTGAAACCATCAGTGATACTCGTGATCTGGATGTAATCCGACCCACTGTTTCTGCAGCATAAATTTGGTCAAAGTTTGTGACCCATGCATAAGCCGAGAATGTACCGTAGATTGTAGAACATTATCGCTGTGGAAGTCAATGTAGTGTGATGCACAGCGTAGTTGGACTGGCAGCTTATAAACCAGCCCAATTTAAGTGAACCATGGCCTCATTAACGGTAAATGGCCTGGTTTTATCGGTAGTGCAAACGCCCCCAAGATCGATGATTTCACACATTAAATTTTTTAATACTACTTCAGCTGGTGAATCGGTGATCCCCTGCAACTTATGCACCATCTGTATATCATTGAAATCTTTGGACATGGGGCTGTCTATTGCCACTGTCAGTGTGGGTCTATCTTCATGCAGTTTTACAACGCGATCTCTGGAAAGAAGCAGTATTTGGTAAATTGGTATGTTATGATCGTTCAGATTAGTCAAAATTGGTACCAAGTGAAAAGCTCATGTGCAATTTCCTATTAGTCATGTATTGTAACTGTGTGCCTCTCTTATATTGTTTCTGAGATATAATGCTATATTGGTCAAAAATCGCAATCTTTATGCCCCTGCACCCAACCTGTATTTACTGCCCCCGTTCGGGGTACACCATTAGAATTTTGCCCCGATGTATACTCAAGGGAAAACTAGAATCATGGAGCTAGCAGGAAATTGGAATTGAAACAAGAACTTAGCTATCGCCAACAGATCGTGCGTCAGCTGCGCACACAATACGCTGAGGGCATCTATAGGCATAAATATTACACCGTGACCTTGAAATCTATGTTAAGTGTCACTCAAGGTCACTGGAAATGGAACCATTCGATAGATCATACACGACTTAGTAGTAGTCGAGTTATTTGACGTTGAATACTATTGTGACCTTGAAATGTGGGTTAGAGGTCACTCAAGTCTCAAGGTCATTGAAAGTGGTAACATTTGAAAGCTAAGCTAATGTTTCCTATTCGCCTTCCATAGTAACTGTGGCTGTATCTGTACCCGTTTGTGAGATATTCAGTGTCAAAGAATGGCGTGACCTTGAAAATCAGGTTAGGGGTCGTTCAAGGTCATTGAAAATGGCGCTGTTCAATAGACTATATGCCACTTTCTATTGGTCGGCCATTGTAAATATAGCTCTATCTTGTACCATTTTCAAGTTTTTGACGTTGAATAATACCGTGACCTTGAAATCGGGGTTAGAGGTCACTCCATGTCATTGAAAGTGGTACCATTCGAAAGCTTGGGTATGGTTTCCTATTCGCCTTCTATAGTAAGTGCTGTCGTATCTATAGCCGTTTGTGAGATATTTAGCATCAAAGAGTGGTGTGACCTTGAAAACAGGGTTAGGGTTCGTTTAAGGTCATTGGAAATGGCACCATTTGATAGATCGCCCTTTGCCTTCCATAGTAACTATGGCGATATCTTGTATCGTTTGCGAGATATAGCGACTTAATGGTAGAAAATCGCTAAAGCTTTATGCCCCACCTGCAATTAGCGCCCCCACAGGGAATTTCGTGAAGATGTTTGATGCTGATAAAAACAGAATGATTGGGCTACCGTGTGGTGAAAAGATATGTTAAGCCGTTTTCATCTGATACCGGAACGTCACGGACAGACAGACGAACAGACAGACAGACAAAATTGCTATATCAATATCGCGCGTCAGTGTATTGACGCGTGATAAAATTGTGACGATATATCCGTTTCCGCTGAATACCAGCATATGACATGACTTCAGTCCAGACGTTTTTGGACTTGGTATAGCAAAGATGCACTGCGCTTGGCTGTGCTGTGTGGATCACATCAAAATTGATACTATATATGACATGATCAAAAGAAATTCACATTGCTTTTTGACTTTGAGTGTCTGTCTTTAAGTGTTGCATCAGAAAAACAGTAGAGACAGAAGTATAAAAATTAAAAAATCAGTGTTTATATGTTAATGTGACAAAAAATTATGCATTTTTTTGCAAGTACCTTTGGTGTGTAATAACATTTGAAAATAAATATCAGATCGTCTCTCGGTCGGCTTCTCTGCAGCCACTGGGCTTGTCACTATTTGTGCTATTGTATAATGTAGATGATGGAGTTTGGTGATGCTGAGAAATGGAATCCATTGCTGGAGGCCTTTAATGATCAAAGTTTCAACACTTACATGCATGCTGCTGCAGCTCGGGAAGTGTCATCTGATACTGTGGTGGAGCTTTTTGTTGCTGGAATTCCTCCATGCATGACTGAGCAAGGATTGGCAAATTTAATGTCATCCGCAGCAAAAATTCAGCGTGTTGCATTGGTGCCACATCGGAACATTGGATTTGTATCAGTGCGTCAGAAAGATGCAGTCAAAGTTATTGGATATTTTAATAACTATAAGGTGGATGATAATTATTTAACTGTTAGAATTTCAAAGCCAAAGAAACGAATGGCGAATGAACGAAGCAGTACTGTGAGTGGAACTACTACCAGAATAGCTTCTGAAGCTGATAAAGAGGGAAAAACCACTAATTCTTCCATTTTCAGACATGTTGATGAACTTAAAATACCAGCTTTAAGCTACCCAACAGCTGCGAAACATGTGCAGGTTGGTCAGGTACTTGCCGTTAAAGTTCTTAATGTCATTTCACCATCTCAGTTTTGGATCTGTCGTCATTCGTATGATAGTGATGGTCAGTTGGAAGAATTGCATACTAAAATGCAGAAGCATTATTCAAGCTTGCGACCAAAATCCGGATTGAGGCCGAATGGTTCTGGGTTGTATGCTGCACCCAAGAGAGATTCCGGTAACTGGTGCCGCGTGCAAGCATTGAATTTCGACACAGAGTCAGTCTCAGTTCTGTTGCTTGACTATGGTACCTGTGATCAAGTCAGTTTAACTAACCTGCATTCACTTGAAGGGCAGTTTCTCTCTTTGCCGTTCCGAGCAATATGTTGTAATCTAGCACACGTACAATGCACCACACAGCAGTGGAGTGACAAGGCTGTCAATTGCATGCATCAGTTGCTGAGTAATGAGCAGGTGAGTGCCAAGGTCTGTGGTATTGATGAATATACTCTCAGTGTGGAACTTATTTTGTTCTCTGGACAAACTGTGAATGATGAACTCGTCAGAAGAGGCTGTGCTAGCCGTGCAAATGGTACTGAACCTAGTTCGGTCCAGGCCAACACAGAGAACACGATTGTCTCAGATACTGCCTGTAGATCTGAATCGTCCGAAGATACTGTGACTGATTATCCCACCATAAAAGACATGGAGTACAAGCAGCTGGCAGTTGGTGAATGCTATGATGTGATCGTACTGCATGCTAGAAATGCCAGCGATGTCACAGTGTGTTTGAAGAGTGGTATAGATGAGTTGAGAACATTGATTATGGAACTGTGCAATTACGAGTTGTCTGACTGGTACGTCCCACATGTGGGTGAAATTGTAGCTGCGCAGTATGCCGCTGATGGCTGTTGTTACCGCGCTGAAGTATTGTCGCTATACAGTGACACCACAGCTGTTGTTCACTTTGTCGATTTCGGCAACGAGGCTGCAGTTAGTTTAAAGTCATTGGTGCAGCTGCAACCACGACATTTGGCATTTCCAATATTTGGCATCAATGTCAAGTTTAGCAACTCTGATGTTGACAGTAAATTATTGGCAGAATATTCCAGTCTGAATCTGAAGGTTGTAGAACAGCGTGGCAATCGTTATGTTGTTAGTCTCACTGAAGATGATACAGAGAGTCCATCTAACCAACCTATGTGTTCAGTTTCAGATCTCAAACAGTGTTGCCTTGATACCAGGAAAACGTATAAAGCATGGGTGACTAATGCTACTGATGCTGAGAAATTTCATGTACAGGTGCAAGAATTTGATTACATAGTCATTGATGAACAGTTGCAGGCAATTTATTCCAGTAAATCTGGTGGCTATGAGCCACAGCAGTCTGGAGAGTTGATTGCCGTTCACTTGGATGTGGATGACATGTGGTATCGGGCAGTTGTGAAGGAGATTGAAGACAGAAATGCTGTAAAATGCGAGTTGATTGACTTCGGCATTTTTGTAACCACCACCAGCAAAAACATCTGTCACTTCAACTGTCAGCTGCTGACATATCCGGTTGTTGCTTTCAAATGTTCGTTTCACAATGCTGTAGTGTCAGCAGTGGATTCTTGGAAAGACGAGTACTTGAAGCCCATGATGGAGTTGTATAACATGACGGTTGTTGAGGTCAAAGGTGACCTGCACTTTGTTGAGTTAGTTCATGTCGAATCCGCTGTGGATTGGAAGCAGAAGTTGATTGATGACGGAATTCTAGTGAAAGCCAGATCAGGCAATTTGTTGTCTGCTGTGTCTCCAACTACTACTGATAAGTTGTCATCAGATGAAGCTGATCACTTTGCTAAAAGCGAGCCAGATGGCACCAAATCCAGCTGTAATGTAGTTAAGTCTGAACCACTGCTGCCCTTTATATGTGATACTGAGGTTCGTAGCCTTCACCACAATAGAGAGAGGATTGTTGTAGTGCATGCCAATAGTCCTTCAGATTTTTATATACAGTCTGGTTCAGACTGTGTTCAGAAGAAGCTTGGAAGTATACAACAGTCTCTTGACACCTTTTGTCGACAGCCATCTTCCATGCCTGATGCAATTGCCGTTGGTCAGATTGTAGGCGTGATGCATAGTAATGTTTGGTACCGCGGAGAAGTTGTGGATGTAGAATCGCATGGCAAGTTTCAAGTACATTTTGTTGACATCGGAATCACCAAAATAGCCAAGTCGGCTGAGTTACGTCCATTACCAGATGATCTGGCATTATCCTTGCCAAGACAAGCCATTCACTGTGCTATTTCTCCTGCGGTTGGATGTGACGCTGGTGGTAGTTGGTCTGCTGCTGCTGTTAAATCATTTCAGAACTTTTGTGAAAATCGTGACCTCATACTGAAGTTCATCATCAAAAATGATTCTGGCAGTACTTGGCTGGTTGATCTACTGCATGTTGCTACTGGAAGAACAGCCAAGGATGTGTTGGCTCAGCAGCTAATAACACAAAGAACAGGCAGTTCAAATGATAGCAAAAGTGTTTCAAAATATTGCCCAGATCTACGTGATGATGATAGAAAACACCTCAGTGGCAGTGGCAAAACGTCACCTCCCTTGCTGTCCAGTATGCTGAAGAATGCATCGATTCAGCAAGGTGAAACTGTAACAGTCACATGCATACATTCGCCATGTGACTTTTTTGTTCAGCATCAGCATCATAGTAGTGCTCAACTCTTGCAGGAGCTGAACACTTATTGCAAGGCACATGATCAAGTGTATCGTCCTAAACAGGTTGGAGAGTTAATTGCAGTGATGCACAGTGACCAGTGGTATCGAGCTGAAGTACTTTCACTCAGTGCTGACAGTGCCAGTGTATTCTTCATTGACCATGGAAATACCACTGATGTTGATCTCAGAAACATCCGTGCACTGCCTTCACACTTTGCCACTGCTCTTCCCAGACTTGCCATTAACTGTGCCTTAGGTGGAATTAGTGGCACTAGCACAGATGGGAGTTATTCTGAAGCAGCTGTAAGATGGTTTAAAGACAATTATTTGCAAGTCGCTAGCACTGTGACTAGAGTTAAATGTTCTGACACTTCTGGCGCACTGCTGATCAACTTGAGGAATTCAGCGTCCACCAAAACTGCTCGACAGTCACTGTTCGATTATGGTATGGCACTCATATCAACTGGTACTGCTCCGAATGCTGGAAATAGCCTCCTTCATAGTCAGCCGTCCATCCAGCCACAGTGTAACATGCCTTCTGATATTGCACTGCCATGTGCTAAGCCAACAGCACCCATACCGAGACAACAGATGCATTTTCAGGATGCCCAGCTGTTGCAAGTGGATGCTGTTGTATGTGTAGTCCATGTTATTTCTCCTGTAGACTTCTACGTTTTGCCATCTGATCCAGCTGCTCTGCAGGACATGATGTCTTTGTCAGAGAAACTTGAACAGTATTGTAATACATCTAACAGCACAGGCTATTGTCCACAGTATGTCGGTGAGCCAGTTGCGGCAAAGTTTGAAGGAGAATGGTGCCGAGCTGAAGTTCTGAAGTTGACGTCAAGTGATTGTTCGGAAGTGTTTTTTGTAGACTTCGGAAACACTGCAGTAGTTGGTGCAGGTGACCTGCGCAGCGTCGGTGAAGAGTTTGTAAAAAGACCAAAACAGGCGGTTCATTGTGCAACTGATGGTGTTTGTGGTACTGATATTGGACAAGGGTTTACAGAAGCTGCAGTAGAGTGGTTTAAGAAGTTTTGCTGTGGTTCAACTGTGACAGTGTCGTCTGTTCGCAATGCTGGCGGAAAGAATTTTGTTAATATGTCTGTGAAAGGCGACAGTGCAAAGGAACTGCTTGTAGCTGCTGGATTTGCAGCAAATGTGATGCCAGAAGCTTAGATACTGGTGGAAATGATGTGCAGTACGTACTGTTACTTTACCTACGTAGCATGATGTTATGCTGTTTTTTTTTTCACTTTACAGTCAAACTGTTCATGTGCAATGCAATGCTTTCTTTTTGTTTGTAATTGTAAAGATATGCAGCTGAAGTAATTTGAACACTGACGTCATGTTGCTACGTGCACAACTGCACTTTAATTAAGTATTTTCTGAGCTTGTTCGGTTGTTTTGAAAACATGTTGCAGAATTGGTGGTTATTTTGTATTAATGTTAGAAACTTCATGGAAGTTTAACTACAGTTGTAAGTGCTCAGAATGACACCTCTAAAACAGCAAATATCACTGATACCAGTTTCAATAAAAAAAGTGAAATACTTAGCAGCATATCACTGAAATGTTGATAGCTGCAATAGTATTATTACCTTTTTTATTGAAAATGATATAAACGATATTTGCTGTTTTAGAGGTGTCATTCTGAGCCTTTGCCATTTTTGGAGTAAGTTGACCACGAGATCCTGTGCCTTCCCTGTTACATAATTGGCAATTCATTGAAGATGTGAGCTGCTCAGTCATTACACATCTACCAGCGTCCTAAATTTCAACTTCCTAGCTCGGTTAGTTTCAGATATATGGAAGGCATCCTAAAATAAAAAGTGAGGGCTGCTGATCCCCAGATATGCCGCCAGTGGACAAATTTTTACGTGGAGCCCTACTGATTATATATACCCCAGCATACCAAATATCAACTTGCTGGCTCCATTAATTTTGGAGATATGGGCAGGGTCCCAAAATAAAAGGTGGGGGCTGTTGATGCAGATGCGTCCTAGGAGACAAATTTTATATGGAGCCCTAGTACCTGTAAATACCTTAACGACATACCAAATTTCAACTTCTAGCGCAATTAATTTCGGAGATATTGAGGAGGTCCAAAAATAAAAAGTGGGGGCTACTGATTCCCCCATATGCCCCTTAGCGGACAAATTTTTACGGGGAGCCTTAGTACCTTAGGGAAGTTGTTCACACGGTCACACCCTACTGCCTCTGTCACCAAGCAGTATAATTTGGTACCAGCAAAAGCTGAGAGGTAAACAGGCATATCGCATGGTGCACCAACCCGTATCACGTGGTCTTGCAGTGTTCGCTGATGCCTGGCTGTCGGGTTGGCTTGCGGAGATCAGCGCTGACTTACGGGAAATGGTAGCACATCAGAGGTGCTCCACGACGATTCGCTATACAAATCCACATACTTTACTTTACTTTTACCTGAACATCTATCGACGTACCAAATATCAACTTTCTAGCTCCGTTAATATGATCGTGTGACATGTGATGCTTGTACACCCTGAGCCATAAAACACATGCCACCTCGATATTTGTTTATAACTTTGAGAAATACTGGCCGATTTTAAAAATCCTTTCACTGTTAGACTCAGCAGTAAATTCGCAACAAGACTCAATGGCTGATGTCCTATTTCCCACCACCGCACCTTCAATTTGTCACTAACACTACCTTGTAACTACAAAAGTTCAATAATAGCAATACTCTTGGTGAACTTATCACAGTATCATAGATTTGCTTCTAAGCATATGTGTGTTCTTGAATCACATTAGGACTAATTGACCAGAGACGTTTGTTCCACTCATCCATTGCGTTACTGACGACACCTTGTCCCAAGCCATGTCAGATCTTCGTTAGGCACTGCTGGCCGTGCTGCTTCAGTTCATCGATGTTATGAACTTTATCAGTGTTGCAAATTAATGTTTCCATTCATGCGCCCGTGCCAATTGCCAAAGGAGGATATTTTAGCATTTCATGTGACTCGAGTACCCACACAATTAAGTTTATTTCGTTAATTTTGTCAACAATAAGGCAAATTGGTGATATTGTGTTAGATACGTTAGAATTTTGCTATTATGTTTTTCACAAGGTAGTGTAGTGACACGTATGTGTTGTGGGAAGTATAACATGTACCTTGTTGCAACTTTCCCACTGAGTCTAACAGTGAAAGAATTTTAAAATCGTTCCGCATTTCTCAAAGTTATATGAACAAATATAGAGTGGTACGTTATTTTATGGCTCGCGGTGTAGATATTGTGTGGTATACCGCTATGTGCACCACTTATTGGTACAGTGGGGTTTAATGTCTGACGAAACACAGTGTCATTTTGGAGACAATTTTAAATGGTCATATGACCTAATTAACATCATCAATCATCATCATCATATTTAGTGCTCAGCAGAGGGTTGTATACATAACAGAGCAGAGGGCCGAGAACTAAGCTTTGGGGGACACTATAGGTG
>Ga0209339_1001566_pt1 | contig 9988 bp, 1 predicted proteins | sample OlaalgELextract3_FD_187376 | JGI IMG/M metagenome (GOLD analysis project Ga0209339, IMG submission 187376) | Olavius algarvensis symbiont microbial communities from Tuscany, Italy - Type A ELBA extract 3 (SPAdes) (version 2) | ecosystem: Host-associated > Annelida > Digestive system > Unclassified...
AGGCCTTTTGGTTTTCGAGTTAGAGCCCATGTACGCGACATCAGACAGACAGACGACGGACGCCGATGACCGCTTAATGCCCCCCCCTACGGGGCGGGGGCATAATAATAAAACCTAACACACAGACTACGAACTAAAACTAAACCTTCGTGTAGCTATCAAACGCCTGACTGTGTCATGTAGATTGCGGGTTCGACTCACGCCCGGTCCACTGCAAGCAATCTTGAGCAAGTTGTTAACCTACTGTGTGCTCAGACCAACTCAGCCTCCTATCCTCAGCGGGAATGGAAATGAGTAATAGCTCACCTATTGTGGGCTACGGGGTGAAGGCCTAGTGTGGCTGATTGGGGCGGTGGTGTGTTTGCTAGCTGCACCGTTGGTCCAATTGTCCGTTATCGCGGGCAACGGATGGCCACATAATGCTCTGCGGCCCGTTGGCTTATGCCAATCAGCTGCCACTTCCGAGATTGTAAAGCGCTGCTGGTCGCGACTCATGTAAGCGGCGCTATATCAAGTGTCCAGATCTTTACCTTTACCTTTACCTGACAAAACGGCACTGAGTCAGGATGCACCAAAACAGGCTGCGGTGCCAAATACAACAACGGTTGCCCGTCTTCGGCAGGTGGCGCTACTCAACACTACTTCGCGGCATTCAGAACTTCGCAGCATTTTGTTCTCTAGTGATGTGAATTTTGGCCAAATGTCATCCACAATGTATAGTCATGATCGGAGTGCCATTGCCGATCTATTATGCGAGTTTCACGAAGGCAGTTTCATGAAACTGTTTTCCCGCACTCCTGGGGCCCGATTCTCAAAAGTTCCTATGTCAGACTAGGCTTAAGATTTTCTTAAGAAAACAAACTTATAAACAAAGAAATAAATGCAGGCGACCAAGATCAAATAAATCGATGGCTATCGCCGGGCCCAGTTAAAAATCAAAACTGTGCTTTCCCCCCTCATGCAAGTTATTGCAAGCAGATGGAAGCCTAGGTAGGCCTACACGTCCAACTTCACTTATGTACGTGCAAAAACGACAAACATCTAATTTCTACGCAATTCTGTGTCACGCGGAAGACCGCGCTCATCCACTTTGTTTTCTCGTTCTTTTATATTTAGTATGTTTCAAGAAAGAACACTGTTAACATTTTTCCTTCTTCTATTTCTGCTACCATTCGTGGTGAATAAAGATGTTCATAGAGTTATTTTCTCGAAAATAAGCTTAAGCTACGTCTTGATGGCTCAACGGTAAAATTTCACTACATTATAATATTTGGTAAAGTTTCAAGCTAAAAGTTTATTAAGCCCCGCCGCTTAAGCGGTAACTTTGTGCAACGGCGATGTCAGTCTGTCTGTCCGTTCGTCCGTCCGTTCGTCTGTCACCTGGACCGCGGAGGGGACGCGAGGCTGCTGCCTAGCGGTCGAGGCTGTCATGGAACGGACGCTACCAAGGGTGTCAGAGATGTTCCTCCCCCTCGTGAAAACTCCCCCCATAAAAAATTTATGCTAGCAGTATGAGCTAGCTCGTTGTACAGAGCAGGCAATGGGTCAGGGAGAGTGACCCATGACCCAGTGACCCATCTGAACTGTGACGCATGACCCACTGCCTCTGACCCATGACCCATATCAGTTAGTATTGCAGGGAAGCACTCAAATCCAGTCATACATGTGTATTATGATATGCCAGAGTGTACGGTCGTATAAGTAAATGACAGTGACAACTTGACAACTGTTACGAAATTGTTTGCATAGACCGTGCAACGTTGTTTGCTTTATACCAGACAAAACTTCCCTCTGCCAAGTGAAAGCCAGTCTTTAACATATCAAATTAATTCCAAATTCCACTTTCCGGATATGTTGACGTATACCGAGATAAATATAATAATTCACCTTCTTCAAATTGTTAAATCGCCAAAAACAATGGAATCTACAGTATTACACTTCCTGTGACCATAACAGTTACTTCACATACAGTCCCTCAAATCAAATCCAAAACCACGAATATTTGCACATGTCCAGTTTATTTCAGCAGTTTGATTTTGTAACCCTCAAGTACAATTGATAGGGCTTGTACGGTTTAAGGAAACATGCTGTTCCGCTGTGGTGTAGTGATGTTGCGAGCATTGAATGCGCTGAAATGTCTTTTACATCTGCTGATGATGCCGGAATTACCAGAACTCGCTTTGCTACACCAGACAACAGCGGAAAACGACGTGCACGCTCACCCCACCACTGACGAAGATCAATCAATCAATCACACTGCACTCTGCTGGTGCTTGGGCGTTCTTTTTTTACCCCAGAACTTTTGTCTGGTGCAACAGTCTGGAACCAGTCAAAGGGGCTGATTTTTCTGTTCTTAGCAGCTGGCTCACAAAGATCTGTAGAGTCGTCATCAGCGGACTCACTGTCAGGCTCAGGATTTGATAACTGAGATTTCACTTGCCAATGTGGTCATACTTTCACGAATCTGAAGTAGTCATCACGATCGTTCAACTTCTTCACAAACTGAAACTGTCGCAAAGTCGGATACAGAAAGGATGCAACAAAGTGCAGCGTTGTCAAACTTCCCCAGTATTTACTATTTATCTTCCATCACTTTCAGAAATTCTCTATTCAAGAGTGCTAACTTTTCTCTGTCTGATGACTGCGCCTCAGTATGGCATTTGGTAACAGAGACTTCACGTGCCAATGTGGTCATATTTTTTCATACAAGGTGTAAAACACAGGCAGTGCATTTTGCAGTGTTGCCACATTGGCATATTCTAACATGTCAAACAGTGGAGGAAATATACTAAGAAATGCCACGACTTAATTCAGCAAATCAACATCAATTCGAGCAATGATCTTCAATTCACGAAAAAGTGCATTACGACTTTGAGAGACAACGTTAACATTCATACTGAGACTGCGCCAAGGCTTGGTTGCACCGCCAAGTTTAAGAGATGTTGGCAGCGGGTTTGTGCAGATCATAAAATGAAGACATATGCTGTGAATGGCAATGGGTCAACATACTGTGACCCATGTGACCCATCCAAAATTGTGACCCATTTGACCCATGACCCATTGACCCATTACCTGCTCTGGTGGCATCCATAAACACGCCATGCTTATGAATGTCTGCAATATCTGTCATTGAGTCGTAAATCTATTCTTTCAATCAAATGAACGCAACACGCTACGACGTTTAGAAGGCGGCGGAAGCCCCCAACTCTGATCTGTTGAAGTACGGATTGTCTTCGACGTTCATCTGCGGCTCGTCGTCGTCGTAGTCATCCCTCGAGTATCGCCTGTCGTTGATCTCGTTGTCGTCGTTGTAGCCGATGTCGTGGTGCTGCTGCTGCTGGTTGGCGTACCCGTCGTCATGGTAGTCGTTGTCGTCGTCGTCATACTCGCGATGCTTGTTCTCCATCTCATGGTGCTCCACGCTGTTGCCTCCGCCGCCGCCGCCGCCGCCGCCTCCCACTCCCACGACTCTGTCGCTGACGCCGTTCTGGTTCATCTTGGATCGGTTGAGAGGATACCTGCAGATAATGATGACGGCTACGATGACGAGCAGTATGTTACCTGCGCCGAGACCAGCTAGCACGATGTACGCCGGTCTGATTGCGTGCACCTGGTCCGTACCTGCAGTTGACAAAACGACAAAACATCACATTTTCTGTTTGGCAAAACCATTTCACGTAACCAATCAGAATTTGTGATACTTCATAGCCTACTGGATTGTTGTGCTTACCAACTGCGTGGTTCACTGTCACTGTCAGTGTAGGCAACGTATGCTAAAACATTATGCGAGCGTCGGGCAGTAATCTGCGGCATAACGCAGCAGTGAGTTTACCAGAAAAAAGTGTAGGATATGGAGGACTTGAGGCACCCGTATACGTTTCAGGTTGTTGCTGTTTTCTGGCATTCACCGTTGTTTGACTCACGGTGTAGAATGCAAGCATTCCTCAGACCCACTAGCATGTGGGAGAGGGTATCGCTATACGCGCCTTCGAAAAACCCTACCCACTGTCTCGTCCTTTTAGGTCTCACTACCCCCACTCGACAAAAACCCTCAACCTAAAAATCCTGCATACGTTACTGCAACAACAAGTGGTCTTATGTCCGTGTCAGGGGTCCAGGGAATTTCGCCAATGTGTTCGAATACAATATAGATGCTGTCTGTATGAAAAAAGTGTTTTCATACTGCGGATACGTAGTGGTCTGGCGATCGGTCCATTCACCGATGTTGCATCTGTACTAGACACCGATTCTACAATTACACATGTAAATGACTTGTCAGCAGTTTATTGACTAAATTCATTTTCAAAAGTCTAAGATTACAAAGGCAGTTTGTTGCGTTATAATAGGCTATGATGTGGTTAATCAGTGGGCGTAATTAAGTTGTCATGAGTGTTTCTCGCGTCATACGCCCGCCTTATTAACATCAGATAATCCCACTGCGCGTTCGTTTAAACCTAAGATTTGTCCTGCTTGCTTTGGTGAGCAGAATACACGCGGTAATGTTGTGGAAACCTTGGTAGGTTTCGGCAATTTTCATTTTACAACCGACTCGTGCAAATTCGAAATTTCACTACTCTGCGATGACGACATAATACGATGCGAAATGCTTAACTTACGATCAAAAGCCGACAGTTCAGTCTACATGTCGCACAGAATCAAACGGAAAATTAACTAAACTTAACTTTTAAACAAGTGCGTCAGGAAGACGCATACACGACAAACGCGGGAGTGCAGTTAAAACTATGTGCAACACCCCGCCCCCTTTTCAACAGCAACATCTCCGTCGCTGATTGTATGCTTCTATCTGAAAACTATCACGGCTTGTACGGTAGTACAAGCTGTTGTATAAGCCATTGGCCAAAGTAATGGGGAAGGGCGATTTTCGACCACCTACAGCGCTAAAAACATTGGACCAATTTTAATAAAACTTGAAACATAGAACTACACACCGGAGACCACCCGGCATGCAAATTTTGACTTCGATACGGCGACGTGAGTGGTATGGGCGAATAGCCAGTTTGCCACTGTCTGGGGGTGTCTTGTTTTTCTTTTTTTGGTTTCTCTGTCAATGCCACAGGTCGCACTGTACGTCAGATCTGGACCAATGAAGGCTCAAAACGCATCGTTCCGCTCAAGGAAGTGCCTTTTGGGGGTCTGAACGATGTGCCCCTAAATTTTGGGGGTAAAATCCCCCAAAAACTGAAATTTTGGGGCGTAAATAGGACTTTTAAGCCTGAACGAGAAAAAATTCAAATCCTTATAAATTGAAAACTATTTAGCCGATCATGACAAAATTTTTACAGGAGGTACGCACCATGAATGAGGCTTCGTGGGTAGTCCCATGGCTCACGCAAACAAATCCAAGATGGCGGCGGCCGCCATCTTTAATTTTGGAAAAAAATCAATAACTCCGGATTGGATAAAGATATCTGCACCGAATTTCATGGGAAGATGCACAGAGGACACGCAGAGATGACCACGTGACCAAAAGTTGAAACCGGAAGTTAATTCGCGTGACGTCATCAAATGAAGGTCTGAAGCATATGTGCGTCGATCTCAGTGATTATCACAAATATTTAAACCAAATTTGGCACAGAACACAAATACCACACTATCAACATGCCGGAATGGCCAAATTCACACAAACTAAAAATCCCAGATGGCGGCGGCCGCCATCTTGAATTTCGGAAAAATGTCAATAACTTTGGACTGGATAAAGATATCTTGCATCAAATGATATGGGAAGATGCACCACGGCGACGCGGAGATGACCACGAGACCAGAAGTCGAAACCGAAGTTAATTCGCGTGACGTCATCAAATGAAGGTCTGAAGCATATGTGCGTCGATCTCAGTGACTATAACAGATATTTGAACCAAATTTGGTACGCCAATTACACTGGCTTAAAGTTCCATGGCGAATAGATTACAAGCTGGCCGTTCTGGTTTACAAATGTCTTTATGGCCTGGTACCATCATACCTCGCTGACGAACTTCATCATCCAGCAGAGTCGGAGTTCAAAGGCGTATGCGTTCCGCTTCGTTTCGCGAACTGTCTGTTCCCCGTGCCGGCTCTCAATCTATACGGCGACCAAGCCTTTCCAGTCGCAGCTGTACGGATCTGGAACAGTCTTCCGCAACATATCACATCTGCTTCGTCACTTCCCGTCTTCTAGCTGCTCTCGCTTGAAGAAATACTTCTTCGAACTCTTACCCGTAATTACTGTTGTCGTGCCCGCGAAGTGACACTGTCATTTTATGGACACGTTAATCGCTTTTACTTACTTATGTGCAAAAAATTGGACCATTTTGAGGGACGGACAGACCCACACACCAGCAGAGCCAGTGCGTGACGCGCTGCATAACAGTAGGCCCTACCGGACCGCCAGTAGTAACAGGAGACGGCTAAATAATAGTTTTTTACCGCGCAACGCGTATGCATAGTGGGGACTATGCCGTGGCAAGATGTCTGTCGGTCCGTCCGTCTGTCCGTCTGCCGTCACACGTCGGTATTCTGTCTAAACGGTTATACATATCCTCAATGACCTTGAACGACCCCTAGCCCAGTTTCAAGGACACGCCATTCTCTGAGGCTGAATATCCCAGAAACAGTACGAGATACAGACATAGTTTCAATGAAATACTAATAGGGACTTACACACGTCCTGCTCAACAGTGTTATTTCGAATAACCTTGGGTGACTTAGCAAAATATTCGATGACACGAAGCGTCGCGCAGTCTCTCAATTTGCGACAGCTGAGCATCTTGTATCTAATAGGTATAAACGAGACAAGAAATAGACGAGAACAGACTTACGTGGGTGTGATTTAAGGCCCGTTTATAGCGACACAACTCAACTCAACTCGACAGCGTGAACAACAGTTGACTCAGTTTGTAGGTCGTGACGTTATAAACAAAAACAAGACTGACTTGGCTGTACGCTGTTTAACTGGGTCAGTTGAGTTCAGTTGAGTTGTGTCGCTATAAACACCCCTTTAGACATAGAAAACACGTTGTTAGAAGTCGGCAAAAACAACAACTGTATAATAATATCGCGAAACATTAGTTCAAATCATGCATTATTGAAACCATAGTGGAAACAGATCGTATATAGTCTTAGGCTAAAATTTAAGAAAATGTTAACCCTTTCAACCCTGTCCACTCGCACAAAAAATCCTATAATCCTGCCCACCCTGTTAAAATAGCACCAATATTGCATACTACGCATATACACTGTGAATAAAAAATACTGGACCCTTTTTTTCATTTAAGCATAACTTTCGCAAATACTGTCCGATTTTAATAATTCTTTCACTGTTGCTGCAAACAGAAATTATGTGCCGTTATAAGTTATAAAGAATTGCCCACTTTACCTATAGCTTTTTGCTGCACTACCTTGAAAAATGCAACCGCATACACTTCTTCACAAAAACTGTTGAATAAATCTACAATGCATTCGGTAATTTCATTGTTGTTACAAAGCAGGAAATTCTGATGATATCTCTTACTGGCTTCTTCGGTGCTGCTTCACGGTGTCATAGTGACGTTATACTGCTGCCAGCGATACGCAGAGTGTCTGGTAACGACTTTGTTCCAGCAGGACAGTGCACGTGCACACCGCGCCGCACACGTCCAGCAGTTGAACTGCTGCGTCAAGAAACGCCAAACTTTCTTGCGTCCAACCTGTGTCCTCTAAACAGCCTAGATCTCAGTCCTGCAGATTACCAGATCTGGGCTGTCATGCAGCATCCTCTGTCTACCACAGGCAAGTCCATAGTGTGGATGAATTGAAATGGCGGCTCATCGATGTCTGGTGCGGTCTTGAACAGTCGATTTTGACAAGACTACTGACCAGTGGCAAGGAAGACATCGAGCGTATGTCCATGCTAAAGGACATTTCGAGTACAGCCTGTGAACTGACAATGTTGATTTTGTCTATATCTGTTACAGTCAATGTGACTTGTTTGACTGTTACATCTTTAATTACGTTGGCCAATACATTTTTTGAGGTACGGTGGCCGATTTTATGGTATATTTTGTCACAGTTAATTTTTGTCTGCAACGGTGAAAGAATTATTAAAATCGGACAGTATTTTCGAAAGTTATGCTCAAATGGAAAAGGGTCCAGTTTTTTGACTCACAGTATATAACTTTGTGTGCGATGTTTCATTTTCGCTCATAAATAGGACGTGTGTATTCTGTACCTGAGACGAGAACAGTCATCTTGGGTTTTTCTGTTGTTGGTGGTGCTGGTGTTGGCGGACGAGTATTACCTGTAACATTTTGAAGTCGTGCAAGAATGTTAGCACAGGTAGCCTAAAGGTATAAAAACGCGGCACCTGGCATTTTGCACCGGGAATTTTTGTGAGTCCAAAAATTTAATCCCCCATGAGGTTTTCTGATTTTTCCCAACGGCTGATAAATTTTAAGCAAAATTTTACACGTCTATTGTACGTTCATATCCACGCCAAATTGCAAAATTTTATTCAATTATCTCTAAAGTCGACAAAGTTATGCCACACTAAGCGCAACCACCCAGTGAATTTTCACTTTTCACAATGCTAGCATGAACTTTTACTGTTTGACGATACACAACGGGTTAAACCACATAATTTATTACAGTCTGGGAAACAACAAACAGAGTTCAGTCAAAATATTACTGTATAAAGTTCATATTTTATGTCAAAAATGTCAAAAAACCTCAGGAGTCGGGAGGTAAAATTTTTTTCGATTCACACTGTAGAAGCGCATTCGGCCTATATTTCTGCCATCGCCGAGACACGTAATGTGCATCATTCCACTTTACTGGCAGAATATTTGCTAATTTTTATTCCTTAGTTTCCTGAGATGCCAAATGTTGTCGGTGCAGCAGAATAAAAGAACAAACTTACCTATTGCTAACAGGTTGCGCTTAGCATCTCAACAGTCCTTGCGGTCTATCACGACAGTAGAAATAAGAACGTGTGGCCCAACTACTATATTTGATAATATACTCTATATTGTCCGTTTTCAGTTCAGCGGTTATATTTGTAATATCGTAAACTTTCATTTAGTATCTTTATAGCATTCTAGAACTTTTAATAAAAATTTATTTCACATCACGTGGTTTGCACTTTTTTTCTACAGAACTGTCGTAAATATTTATTAACAAGAAACTCATAAGTAAGTAGGTACGTAAGTAAAAAAAGAAAAGGAGCATATAGTTCTTAGTGAAATTCACCTCAGAACTACGGGACGCCCCTTGTCAATGGGATCGCACAGTATTATCTGCCACCCGACAGAGGTGACTGCCCCGCCTTCACCCCAACCACGTAAGGATGAAAGGCTGAGTTGGCCTAGTGACTAGTGAGAGTATTTATAAGGCGCAATAATCAAAAAGTCAAAGTGCGCCGAACATGTCACGATTCGCAGATGAGTATGTGTGGTAAAGTTTTACAACGATGGCGTGATTCAGGCGGTAACGTTCGCTTAGCTCATCTGCTGATGAGTTTCTCGCAATCTGTTCTGACCGCGACGTCAGTTTTAATTGCTACTGCACGTGTTTACTAATTCGAACTCATCTCGAAAATGTAGGCTTTTCAATGTATAAAATATGTGTAGAAACTACACACAATTAGCTGCACAACAATGAACAAAAGAAAGTGGTGAAGAAGCACGGCACATGGCAAACGAATGATTCTTAGGAATTAACACGATGCAAAGCTGTCGCAAGACGCTGTGCGACATTCCGGGTCGTTGAAAACCTTGATGTCAGTCAAAGAGAAGCTCAGCATGATCTCCTCTCAGGATGCATTGACCCTGTTACATGCTTCTTTTAGCACACCCAGGGTGTTGCATCTCATGCGTTGCTCTCCGTCTGTAGATAATTATGCACTGATTTCGTTTGATGATACGTTACGGTCAGCTTTCACGCACATTACTAACTCTGATGTGTCTGACACTCAATGGCTGCAAGCTAGTTTGCCGGTTAAGGACGGTGGACTTGGAAT
>Ga0209339_1001567_pt1 | contig 9987 bp, 8 predicted proteins | sample OlaalgELextract3_FD_187376 | JGI IMG/M metagenome (GOLD analysis project Ga0209339, IMG submission 187376) | Olavius algarvensis symbiont microbial communities from Tuscany, Italy - Type A ELBA extract 3 (SPAdes) (version 2) | ecosystem: Host-associated > Annelida > Digestive system > Unclassified...
GCAATATTTCAACGGGAACCCCCCTAATGGGGGCATCGAATGCAGGGGGTATGAAAAATCACTATTTTCGACCTATATCGGGCTTTATGTCAAAACTGATTCAAGATATAGAGCCACAGTTACTATGGAAGGCGAATAGGAAACCGCACCAAAGCTTTCGAATGGTGCCAGTTTGAATGACCTTCAGTGACCTCTAACCCAGATTTCAAAGTCACGATATTAATATTGTGACTTTGAAGTAGCTCAAAAACGGCACAAGATAGAGCTATAGATACAATGGCGGATCAATAAAAGTCGTATATGGTCTATCGAACGGCGCCATTTCCAATGACCTTGAACGACCCTACCCCCAGTTTCAAGGTCACGCCATTCCTTGACGCTGAATATCTCAGAAATGGTACGAGATACAGAGTTTCAACGAAATACTAATAGGGACTTACACACGCCCCACTCAACAACAGTGCTATTTCGAATGACCTCGAGTGACCTGTTTACAGCTCGATGGAACACGTGACCGGACCTGGAAATCACCTGGTCCCATTGTGTGGACGAGTTGGTAGGACAGTCAAGACGTGATCAAGATGTCCGACGGACGGACATCGTAACGTTATCAGGTAACATACTTCAGCTGCGTAGAGTAAGAAGTTTTTTACATTATTGTTTGTACCAACTGAATGAATGAATCTATTCAACACTAATGGCGGTATCTTGTATCGTTTGCGAGATGGTCTTAAAATCGCGAATTTTTTTATACCCCACCTGTATTGAGCGCCTCCGCAGGGGGTGACGCCGTCGGAATTTCGCGAATGCCTTTGCCACTCATAAAACTAGAATGATTGGGCTACTGTGTGGTGAAGAAAGTGTGACGACATGTTAAGCCGTTTAGATACAATGTCGGAACGTGACGGACAGACGGTATTCCTATCAGTATCGCGAGTCAGGCATAACAATGCTGACGCGCGATAAAAAATGGTAACACTCGTCGACGTGGCTTCTGTGATATCCACTTCGAGGAATGACACCATTTGTTTATTAGTTCGATGCCGACTTTCATACATTATTATCCCAGACTGACTGATAAATATAATCATTCGGGGTCACGCCCAACATCAAACAGATCGTCTAGGAGTGCCCATTATTAAGATTCAGCTCAGTGATCAATGCCGAGGTGTATAAAGAATACAGAACATTTATACAGCAACGTTTATTATGCATTAGACAGCAACTGACTGGCAACTCGTTGTAGAGCAATGCAACAATGTCAGCTGAGTGTTGACCGACCAGACAAACAGAGACACAGAACAACACAACACACTAGACACGTCAAACTGTAACACGTACGTGCGTCGTTTGTCATTCAAGTACACATCGTGGCACAAAACACACGAACAACAACGTCAACTCAATCAACGACGCGGAGACGACGGCAGCACAGCAATTGAACACTTACACTTCTGTCAACGACTACCTCTATACACGATACGTAAAGCAAAACTAAGAAGTCTAAATCAACCGTCTGTCGAGCACCAATGACTGTCAGCCTAGTGTCACACTGACTACATTCAAATACACCATCTGCAGCTCTCGTTAGTTTCAAATCTGCTAAATCACTTAACTTCAGTGTAGGTCTTCCTGCTAACTGGACAGATAAGGCTGCAACGTCTCGTGTGACAAACACAACACGTGCCCGGCTGTCGGCGAGACGACGTAAACACGTTGTTGTTTATGACAAATGCTAACTGCAGTGTGGTGTGTCCTAAACACTGACATACACTGTATCCAAAAAGCCGGACCACTATGATTAATGTGACACGTGTATCTTCGGACATAAAGGCGCTATACAAATCAGTTATTATTATTATTATTATTAGTATTATTATAACTTCATCTATTCAGATTTCCAAAACATTTACTAATTGGGGTATTTTTTGGTATAGAGACACTATTCAATTCTCAACTAACTACAAGTCTACAACAACAAAAATTTAAATTGGTTTAGAACCAGCTGCACGGTTTCCATAATAACATTAGCGACCTGACATCACAAACAGCAAATTTTTGGGCTGACTTCGAACAACGTATCATCGAGTGGCAAAACGAGTGTGAGCCTATGTCAAGGCTTTGAACACTTGCAACTTTTGACACTGCACGTTATACCAACATAAACACTGTTTAAAAGATTTAACTTTTCTTTCTTAACACAGCATAAACTGTGGACTAAAGCGTACTTGGAGGACTGCTATGGTAATCGCTTCAGCTGGTACACGGACCACTGCTGTAAAAACAACCATCTTCTAACGTTGAGGTTTAATTAAGAACATTAAACACAGATTATCTCTGAAACTTTATTTAAATCAAAGAACTTTTGATCAAGTTATGTCAAAATATCGCATGGGTCGTGTTTTTTGAGACACAGTGTACAAATGGTACAACCATGATACGCTACAACTAAATGTGCAGGGTGTACTATAATGGTAATGTCAGCCCGCCCAGTCCCCTCCTCACTGTACCAAATGTAACAGTCCACCCATCAACGGCCAGTGTACCAATCACCGTATTGCTGTATAATGGTCCGTTGCTCTGCGGTTTCAATATGCTCATTAAAGGGTTAAATCAGTTTAAACAATTCATTTCAAACTAAATGTATTCCGCTACAAACTCAACATTCACTGGATAGATCCAATATCTGCTTTGAGAACGGAATATTGTGAAGTTACAAGTTTCTGCAAAGTTATACATAATCGACAGGCCTAATTAGACTTAATGTATTGCTGTCAGTTAGGCCTAATTGACAGCAACACAACCGTCATTAGGCTTATCTAATAATACAGTCCTATTGACCAGAAACGTAAACAAACTTGTATCATTGCTAATTATAATCTGAACAAGCGCCCCAAGTTATGTTTCTAAACTCTTGTCAATGGATCCATCCAACCATCCACATGACAATCCAATGAATATTCTCAATTAAACGATTAACTAATGATGCAATTCATTGGAACCACGGTTATCAACACATTTCAAGCTGCACAAACAACATTTATACATCAGTTTATAACAATGAAGTACAACTAAATCGTAGGGATGTGCGGAATAGATTTTTTATTTAGGTTCAGTTTCGGTTTGGTTTTTTGAAAAGAACTTGGATTCGGTTTGGCAAGAGTTTGGTTCTGTTCAGTTCAAAAAACGCAGTTCAGTTCGGATATTATAGTTATTTACTACTGAGCTCGTAATAGCTGAGTAGTTAATTTACAGCAAATATTACAGCGACAGTGGATGGCATGACTTTGACGTCACTCACAACGACAACAAGTAAATAATATAACTGTATTCTAAAATCTATACGCTAAACTCTGTTTTTGTCGTGTTTTAAGACATTTCTTTCTCTGCACATTTAACGCAAGTAAAGTTACTTTTATTCATTTTTTATTTGAATGGCAGATTGCATGCAGTTTCTATTGGAAAACCGTCTGAATGATGTCAAATTTTTGGACAGTTCGGTTTTTGAAAACCGAATACAAACCAAATTTTGGTTTTCTGCACATCCCTACTGAATCAAAATTCCAAATCAATTCAGCGTCTGTAGAAAATAATGCTAACAAGTAACTTGATGAATGTTCAGTGGGACTTAGCACCCAGGTTGACACGCAAACACTACATTCACATAGCAAAATACTGACCACAAATATTGATTCAATACAATTCACACACACACTCTATTTGATTTGATTCAGCAGTGTCCACATCGTGTTGAGGGGACAGAACGCAATGCAGAATAATCAATATACAGTGAATATCAGATTAACATTAAACACGACTAAACTACGTACAAACAGCTGACGACTGATATAACAACAGAGGGATAACAGCACTTTGCTAGGAAACGTCACAAAAATGACTGGAGAGAATTTAAGCTACGATTTTTGTCGGAGAAACGATCTGCTTTGGTGGACAGATGAAACCGATTTCCGATTTTTTTCAGAACAAATCACTTTGAACAGATTTGGAAACTCAGCAATTCAGACTGTGAACTGACGGCATCACACACAGCAGTGGAAACACAGCTTGACATCACAAACATTAGATCACGTACTAGACGTACACAATGACTGTCATACATGCAGCAGTGAACTGTGCACCAGCTGTAAGGTAACATAACCACTGCAGTTTTACACTAGGGATGGGCGTTTCGGTTAATTTGCTAACCTCTTAACAGACACTACTCACCGGTTAATAACCGGTTAACCGAAAACTGTAGCTTCACCATTTAAAAATCCAGTCAAAATGGTTGCTCTCAGGTGCTTGCTTTTATGCTCTAAATTCGCCAAAAATCGTTTGTCAGTCGGGCTCTGCCAGACCCACTGGGAGAGCTTACAGCGTTCCCCAAGCCCCGTAGCCGGATCATGGTGGAAGGGAGGGAAAAGGGGAGATGGAAGGGCAGGAGGGAGAAGGAAGAGGGAAGGGAAGGAAAGGGCATGAGAGTAGGGGTAGGGAAGGAAGGGAAAAGGGAGGGAAGGGGAAAGGGAGGGGTATCCCCCTCCGAATGAAAATTCTGGCTACGGCCCTAACTGCACCTAAAGGCCAGTTGAACACTCTCACAACCAATGTTCTGGAATGAGCACAGACTACCGTGCAATGTGTCTCGAACAACGAAACGACAAAACTACGAAAGGGCTTATGTCGAGACACAGTATAGAAGGTGGGTCATGCTGGAATGAGTGACGTTATAGACACATTCAATGCCTTCTCCTCTGCTCTGTATAAATGCCATTCGACTGTACATCGTTCTACAGTTAATGAACAATAAACGCTACTATCTTGTGTACAAATCATAATTCATGCATAGCCTACATGATAAATTTGGTTTGTAACTGTTTTAGAATAAACACAAATTATAATATTACAAACTATCAGACACATCTTGGACCAGCCAGCTAATGTGCACGATCATCATGTGATGTCTATGTCTAGAGACACACGGAGACAGTGGCTGACGTGACAGTTTGGGCGATGTCAATCACGTCTAGCATCTTATCTAGTGATTTGCAGCATTACCCGGTTTAGGAACCGGGTACCCGGTTGCAATTACCTGGGTACCCGGACCCAGTTTCAAATTTGATCTGACGTAAGTAAGTAATGAAATTAAGTAATGAAAACCACATGTTGAGGGGTCGGGGCATCACACCTTATGATATCGGTGGTTTCACTGACTAAGGGCGGCTAATCCTCTCTTTGAGTTCTTGCCGTTGTTATTAACAAGTAGCAACAAAGCAACTACTCAAGTCATTGTGTGGCACATCTACTCTGGCCTCCACGTCCAGGTAATTTACTAATTTATAAAGAACGACTTGAGTTTGTGAATGTGAAGTTGAAAGTACATTAGAGCTACAATACTGTTTAACTTCATGAAAAAATGCAAATACAGGTAAAAATTGCTGGTATTTTGAACGATTGTGGTAGAAAACCGGGTAGTAATTACCCGGATTTGGAACCGGGTCCGGGTACCCGGTTCCAACTACAAATCACTAATTTCATCACAGTGTTTGCAGGTAACGTAACATAACGCGAAAGCTGCAGTCTTGGCGGTGCAGATTGACAACAGGGCAAGCACAAGGTTACTCTGGTGTAGAGATGTGCGGGAATGACCCATTCCCTAGCATTCCTGTCACTTCATTCCCATTCCGATTCCCGGCCTTTGGAAATCTTAAACTATATTCCAATTCCTATTTATTCCTGAAAAGTAATCCCCGATTCCCTCCCATTCCCACTGAAACAAGAAGAGTTTTTTAAAAACTCTCATAGTAGTGTACGGAGAAGAATGATTTTCATTAGAATGAGCACACAAAATCATTCACTATTATAGCACGCTAGTCAGTCACATTACACATTAATGAAGTGAACATGACATGCTCGGGTGAAGATTTGGCCAATGTAAAGTTAACATGGCTGTGCTTCTGTGCTTTTCCAGTTCACATATTACTAAACAGAATCTCATATGATACGTTGAAAAGCTGCAATGGAAATTCATTCCCATTCCCACAGCTCTATTCTCATTCCTATACTTCTATTCACACTCCCATTCCCATTCCCACAGCTCTATTCCCATTCCTATACTTCTATTCACACTCCCATTCCCATTCCCACAGCTCTATTCCCATTCCTATACTTCTATTCACACTCCCATTCCCATTCCCGTGATAGTCATTGCCATTCCCGTGGGATCCCAACTGTTCCCATTCGCAGGCACATCTCTACACTGGTGACAACAGACCACACGGCACGTAACAAACTGACCAGTTGAAAGCATGCGGTCAATCACCTAGGCGGACAAGACGCATCAAAAGTTCACCTCTTGCACGCCGCCGACTTACGTCGTTTCACGATCATTGCGTGCAGTTGTACGATGACATCGTCCAGTCCCTCGCCAGTCACAGCACACACCGAGTGCACTGACCACGGTCGACCTGCCAGCACGTCCTGCAGTCCCAGCTGTTTCTGTATGTCGTCGACACTTCGACTGCCTGGCAGGTCGTTCTTGTTGGCGACCACGGCGATGGGGACACCGAGCGTCTCGGCGGCCCTGGCGGTCCGCAGCAGCTCCACCTTCGCCTCCTCGAGCCGCTCCACGTCGCCGCTGTCGACGACGAACACTATACCGTCTGTCGTCCGCGTGTACGACCGCCACAGCGGACGCACTTTGTCCTGTCCCCCGACATCCCAGATGTCGAACGTGACGCCGGCCACGGCGTCCAGACGAACGCGCTCGAAGTTGAAGCCGATGGTCGGCGACGTCGAGATGTACTGGCGGAACCGCAGCTGGTAGAGCACCGTCGACTTACCAGCCGCGTCGAGGCCGAGGATCACCATGTGATAGCGACGTCGCGAGAACAGGATTCCCATCACTGCGTCACCGAGCCATCAGTCCACCGCACTACAAGCAACAATCGATGATGGTCAATCAATTTATATAAATCCTTAGTGAGGCCACATCTTGAGCAATGTGTAAGTGTGTGGTCTCCTCATTATCAGAAGGATAAAGAACTACTGGAAAGAGTGCAACATAGATTTACAAGAATGATTGAAGGTTTTTCGTCTTTACCACATGGAGAGAGACTCTTGAGGTTAGGTTTATGGACGCTTGAAGAGAGAAGAAATTGATGTGATTTAATAGAATTGTTTAAATTGTTCTATGGTTACACAGAGATAGACATAAGGGTTTTATTCACGCTTGATAGTAATGATAAGGGTTTACATAGGCCCACACTTCTTCACTGCAGATGACTACATAGGAAGAAAATTTGTAAACCAAGATTTAACACGGATATTAGGAAATATTTTTTTCTCAAATCGAGTCATTGACAGATGGAACAGTTTGGACCAGGACACTGTACATGCACCCAGTCTGAACTGTTTCAAAAATGACTGAATAAAATTAGATGCACAAGGATGGGTTTCTTCATGGACTAATCCGCTAAACCCTATCGCCTTGTCATGTGGGTTGACCTCAAGACAAGGCCACACAAGGTAAGCACTACTACCTCCAGCCGACAAGACGATGCGCAGTGGTCACGTGACCAGCAGGTGCGTCTTGGTCGGCACGCCCACGTCGTCGGTCACGCCGCCCGCCCAGTGGCCCACACTTCTTCACTGCAGTCGCAATGTGGTGTGTTACTGAGCCACGGTCGCTGATCGTCAACTGTCGCTGCTGTCACACAGACGAGCAGACTACTTCACAGACTCCCTGCTGCTGGTGCTGCTGCGTCTGCGTCTGTAAATACAATCACATCATTACTCGCCGATCACCTCACTAGCTCTACGCAGCCTCAGATGACTGTACAGGGTGGGGGTGGCTCAAAAACGAGACCACTGTCTGTTTGTTTGATCGCTCCTATCTTTAAATCGACTAAGTTAATGCAGCAAAAAAATGACAGAAAATAAATAAAAATAACTAAAATAAAATAATCAGTCTGTCTGTCGCATTCTGGTACCGTACTGACTCAAAACAAACGACTGTAGCAACCCAGGGACTCTTGCTTGCTATTTTGATACTAATTTTCATATCTTAAGTCCTAAGGGAATCCCCTTGCGAGGGCTTCAAACAAGACTGAGGCGCGTAAAAGACGGCGAAAAAAACTCCGATATTCGACCACTAAATCGTTATATCTCGGAAACGATAGAAGATAGGCATATAGTTACAATGGAAGACTAATATAAAGTCGCATATCGGCTGTCGTTTGGCACCAATTTCGATGACCTTGAATGACCCTGAACCACACTACTACACCATCTTAAGCTATTATGGCGCTATAGAAGTTTTATTATTATTATTATTATTATATAGCTTTTTCGTGACTCGGTGCGTAGAGTGAATGACGGTAGACCCAATACTCACAACTCTGCGTCTGTACAGCACAACGATGTACATAAACAGCGCAACAAAAACGTCAACAATCATAAATGACCTGACGCTTTTGGGCCACCCTATATAATGCAATGTGAGCCTACACCCACTGCACGACATTTATGTTTTGTTTAGGAAAACTGGGGGCACATAAAGATAAGTAGGCGCAATGCTATAACAATGCTATAACTGGCACTAACCCTTACTGCTGAACCCTAACCGACCCACGAGGCGGTATAATACTGAATAAGTGCTATAATATTTTATGACGGTTTATGCTATAACTGACACTAAAAAGGGAAAACAGGGATTGCGCCTACTTATCTTCAAACCTCCCGAAAACTGAAGCAAGGACGGGTCGGGTACGTGATTAATCTGCCACTGTAGTGTTTGTGTCGTTCAGAGCACGCAGCGCGTAGTCCGACGTCCTACCGTCTAGCAACAATCACGTCGACAACATAGAGCACCGGCATCAGTGACATTAACACGAATATGTAATGAGTCGACGAGGACTGAAATGAGATCACAGTCACGTGTTTGTCACTCACGGCCTACCTGTCTCATCAACTAATTGACTATTCACGCAGGCAGCCGAGCGTAACGACAAACAACGACGACACGACATTACGCCCACTAAACAGACGTCACAAACTGAAGTAAACAAGTTGCGTTCATCTCACGTCACAACCTAGAACCAGTCATGGACTGATCAGCCTAACTAGCACTATTTGACATCTGCACTGCACTCCACAACCTAATCACTTCTTGGTGATATCCACTGAGGAGTTTCTAGCGCGACAAAGGCATACGCAGCGTGTCTGTCCGTCTGTCTGACCGTCACACGCTCGTACTGAGTCAAAACTAATGACCGCAGGACCATGCCGTTTGCACCATCGGGTAGCTCGGGACTCTAGTTTATTGATATCAACTTTCAATGACCTAGCTCCTAGGAGAACCCCTCGCGAGGCCTTCAAACAAAATGGGGTGGGTAAAACACAAATTGAAATTAAAACCAGGAAATTATTGCAATAGTGTCACTATAGTGGTTTCCATTTTCATGTATAAACTAAAAATTTCTTGAGGAAAACGCCGGAACATTGGTTGCTTCCAGTATATTTATCTTAATCACTTCGGTGTCCGTTTTTTATACTTTTCTGCTCCAATATTACTCACTCTGATACGTTATAATTTAACAGCGGTTGCTGGTTTAGTGCCGCGCTAAAACGTTGGACTCGATCAACGTAGTTACTCTACGCTAGGCCCGGTTAGTGCCTGGGTCGGTGACCATCTTTGGACGGATGAACAGGCATATCACGTGATACACCAGCTCGTATCCGTGGTCTCACAGTGTTTGCTGATGCCTGGCTGTAGGATTGGTTTGTGGAGATCAGCGCCGACGTATGGGAAGCGCTAGCGCATTAGAGGCGACGCTTTGCGACGATGCGCTATATAAATACACGTTTACTTTACGTAAGAGTGTCACGGTTTAATTAATTGGCCAAAATTAAAGCAGAAATTCACCAACAGATGAGGCGAGTGCGGCCTCTGGACGCTCTACCAGTTCTGCACGCTGGAAATGATGTTTA